>WLWD01006159.1_pt1:142500-397500 | contig 427870 bp, 380 predicted proteins | sample 6712731 | NCBI WGS metagenome assembly WLWD01 (sample SAMN12718690, study PRJNA576275) | sponge metagenome | isolation source: marine sponge | host: Mycale hentscheli | place: New Zealand: South Island, Marlborough, Capsize Point | collected 2014-11-01
TTTACAAAAACAAAATTCTAAGACTGCTACTGAGCGTCCAATAATTTAATTCACATTCTTTATCATTTAATTTATTTTTATTACTTCATACAGCACATAGTGAATAAAAATGTTTGATTACAAGACTTGCATGGAAGCAACTCTCAAGATACTCTGACCTTGTGTTTTTACTAATTGTTGTTACCTGCTCTTTCCGGATATAGACTAATTGGATTAGTGAAAAGCCAAGTTTTACAAGGAACCTTAGTTCGAGTAAATATTTAAAGGATAATGGGAAAACATAAGAAAGATAATGAGTAAATTAGAAATGTACCAGGGGTCCATGATACTCCAGCTCATCTTGTACATCTGCCTTATTATCTACGTGATTAAAGTATCATTGACTGCATGCATAGTTGCTTTTTTGTAAGAGGTTACGTATGGGATGTCCAGCTTGTTAATTTGAACTGTTCCACTATGTTTGGCAATGTGAAACAGCATACATGAAAGAAGGCAAGCAGTTTGCTATCACTGTTCGTGAGCCAGAGTGAGTACAAGTGGGCCAACTGTGGCATACAAAGTACTTTGCTGAACCATTTTCAGGCTGTCTATTTGTTAGATGAACAATGAATGTACCTCCATAATGTAGCATGTAGTGCCAACTTATTTGATGTCTTGTGTACAATGAAGTGAGATTTAACTTCTGCTATGTAGCTAATCAACATTTGGACCTATCATATAGTCTCCATTGGACAGGTGTTTTTACTTTTCTTTTATTGTTCCTTCTAAGCATTGTAAAGATTAAAGTTGCCTATTTTACTAGTGATGATAGAAAATGATAAGGTAAAAAAGTCGATGTGTCATATCTGAGTAGACAAGAAAGCCGTTAGTATTACTATAATGCACTAAACCCTTTTAATAAAACCATATTTATGACAATAGACACTGCAGTACATAACATATACAAAATTTTAATATACTTAACAAGTGAATTCTATCACTATTAATGCTATGCACAAATCGTGATTAAACTGACTGCTTTTACTACACTAAGAGGTTATCTTGCTCTTCCTTCTCATAGACTACAATAGATGATCTTGTGGATTGTATCTCTTGCTTTACACACTATGCATGTCTCCAGGACTGGATGGATGGCTGGTTTGCTGACTCACTTTAGTATAGAAAAATAGCTATATGGTTATTATAACTTGATCTCCTAAGCACTGCCCGTATAGGTGCTATCACTGTAGTTGGTAAACATGGCATAACATTTATCATGAGCAGAGCACCAAATAACTGGGCCAGATGAATCTTCTCTTTCTGGACTTTCTTATACTCAGTTGTATTTATTTGACCTTAGGTTCTATCATCCCCAATATCTTTGCAGACCACAATTATAGGATCCAGATGCTTACCATTAACAATATTAGGAATGGAAATAGTCCAATGAGTATTAGGAATAACATGCATGGTTGGCAAAATGACCTGTTCCTACTGACAATGGAAGGCGGTCACTAATTGAGTCTCCAGATGGATAATTCTTGAGACTGATAACAGATTTGATATTTAAGGGCAATACCAATACAAGAGTTACTAACCTCTAGTGTCAGCAAAATAACAGCCAATATAGTTTTATTCCACACACTTCCTGTGACTGATATTGAATATTATCATTTGACACATGCCCAGTACTATGATGCCATAATCATAATCAGGTTCAAGGGTCTGGACCGTCCACTCATGTAAGCTATAATTTGAGCATGAAAAACAATTCTTCCAATAATCTGAAGTATAATAAACAAGAAAATCGTATTATTGTATGAACTTTTTCCTCCATAAAGTTATGATAACACTATGTCCAATGATAAGGAAAATGGATTTACTCAGATTGAAGAGGGAAAAGCTACGAAACAGTTTGATTGTATAAACAGGATGATCCTTATTGTAAACTGTAAACTTTGGAAGTCCAACAAATTGACAGAAGTATTTATGATTCCTGTGTCTGACGAACTGTTAAGTATCATAAAAAAAAAAAGAATACTTGGTCTCTTTTTCTTATGCTACACATGCTCACTATTATTATTTATTGCTCATAATTACAAATAAGGTAATTATTAGTATTTTTTTTCCAGATATAAAACAGTACACAAGGGATAGTAGGAAAACAGAGTAGAAACACACACATGCACACACAATTCACTTTGGGTAGCTTTTTTTTTTCCCACCACACACACACACACACACACACATCACACATACACATCACACACACACACACACACACACACACACATCACACATACACATCACACACACACACATGTGGGCACTTACCTGTTGTATTTTGTACTTTAGTGTTTACTACTAAAATCTGTCCGGATATAAATTATTTTACTTTCCATTTATCCAACTAGTTTGGGAACACTAATGTTGGTATAAACTATTGGACATCATCTTTGATTTTTATTATCACAGCTTTGGGATGGCAAACATTCACCTTCAAGTAGCAGTTGGATACATTGGCACTCTTCTGCTAGATATTTTAAGTGAGTTGCTCACTAAGTTGATCTAAAATCTTAAGAGTTTCTTCACAAGTGATGATAGAAAGATGGAGTAAATGAAAACTCATTTGAATGGTAACTCCCTCAGTATTAGCTACTGATCTTTGTTTTTGTAATCCAAACAGGCATATAGAGTGTAGCTACTACTAGGGCTGTTACAAATTAGTAAACGAATGGGAGGAATTATATTATGAATAAGGAAAGCCTCTGACTTCTTCTGGAGTATAATTCCAAATCTCATTTCTTGCAGATGTTGCATGTGTGCTTGTGTGTGGACTACTCTGTGTGTATTACTGCTAATGTAATGTTGACATAACTAGCTATATTCTGTGTTCAGATATTACCTACAGAGCCTACTTGGGAATTCTTATCACTGTTCTCATCCTCGTCCTAGTCATCTGGTTTGGACTATTGTAAGTCGAACATACTTACATGAAAACAATAGGTTTGTCTGAAAACATAACAGTGACAGCCCATGGTTATGTGTGTGTTTGCATTAATGGGCTATGCATCAGCACCATTTTTCTGTTCATTACCTGGGAATTTTGAGACCAGTTGTGTTTTCTTTCATACTGAGATGTATTTAAGTAAGAAAAGCACTTTTATTGTAAGCAAGACTTAGTGAGGTAATGCAGAATGTTCCTTGTATTCCTTTATTTCATTACATTATCTATTGTTATTCATTCTGTTATCTAATCAAAGGGTTATTCATTCGTTAATTCTTTATCAAGCTACTCATTAATTTGAAAATGAAACAGTAAAATTTACAAACATGTCTTATTAGCAGTTTCATGCAAAAACAATGATAAAAATACGCTTTAAATATTTGTGGTAGTAATGAAATTATTGGCAATCAATTTTTTATTCATAGTGGGACCCTGTCCCTGGGCTGTATGTATAACCATATTTTCAAATGCATAGAATGCAGCCAGATAGAAAGAACATAATGAGCAATAAAAACTCTAAGTTAATGTAATTAATGTTTTAATTGTGGATGAAGCACAAAATTACCTTTTGTTCTTTTATGCAGGCTATTTAGCTAATGCTTCATAAAACAATAGCTAGATGTGTAGCAAAATAGATTGCTGGCTAAAGCTGCTTTGGTAACATCACAATTCCTTATGCACACAGTTAATTGTGAAGTATGGCATTTTAACATGTCATTTTTTTTTCTTTTTCTTCTCAGTTGTGTGACATGGAGGCTTAAAAGGCATAAGGAAGTTATCATAGTACTCCAAAAGATGGCAGGAAGAAAGAACCTCCAACAACCAAGAAACTTGCAGCAACAGCCAACGACTAGACCTCTGCCCATTCAACCGTCTTCTGACATGTCCAATCCTGGAGCAGCTCCCTGGCAAAGTGTGGTCTTGGGAGAAAATGTGGCCTACTCAAAGGGACAGGAGCCCCCACCCCCTTCATATGAGGAGGTTAAAGATAACAAAAAGGCTGACCCAGAGTATGCATACATAGACAACCAGAGAGTTCTAACTACCAGTAAAGTTTGAACAGCTGACAATTATTACAAATGTCTGAACATTTGTGTCCCACTTTACTTCTGCTGGCATTATTTTAAGTTCTTTCATATGTGTGGCTGCACATAATGGTGTAATGGCTTCTTTACATGAGCATTTAGTAATGCATAAGATAAGGCATTATTAATTAATCAAGTGATCGGTTACAATATAATTTATTGCATGCTGCATTAAAAACATAATAATTTACCATTCCACTTTGATGTTGCAATGAATGAGTTTAAAAACGACAACAAAAATAGTCTATTTGCTGCAGAGAACATTGATATAAAAACATTATGGGATGGATGACTATATAGTATATCAAGTTAAAAATTAAATAGCAATAATTCTGCTTTTGCACTTCCTGCGTGCTTCCTCCAGCTTTGCCAGATCCAGGTCTTCACTGGTAGGCACAGCTTGGTTGGATGGAGATATTCTCCTCATTTTTCTCCAGAGGCCTGGAGAGTTCACTCGCAGCCGTTGCTTCATTGCCCCCATCCATTGAGACCCTCCAGAACTCCTGCCGTCACCTTCAACATCAGCTGGGAGACTGCTTGCAACATCTTTAGTCTCTGTTCCAGGAGCCTCGACAGCTTGAGGAGATTGAGAATGTGGGCGGGGCATTAAGTTGTTCTTGGATGATCTCATTTTGGACAGGAACATTCCCTTTATCTGTGTCAGTCTTCCACCTTCTTCTTCAGATTCTTTGAGATCGCCAGTGGGCTCACTAGGAGGAACACTACCCTGTAAACTGGCAGCAACTCTGTGCTTATCTACTTGTAAATCTAAATCGTCGATATCAGAGTCAGAATCAGACGAATCTAGACCCCCATCAGTAATGTCAAACCCAGGTGAAACTTCCCGGTCCTCAGGAGAGAGAGCGTCAATCTTTATGGACGGTTGTGAAGAGGTGAGTTCGAGTGTAGGAACATCAATGGCATCAAGACTCTGGCTGCGCTGACGCCTGTGTAAAGACTGCCTCCCACCTCCTGGTGAAGGCGGGGCAGACAGAGACGCCTCTTTGTCATCAACAGCGTCCTGCTGAGGAACAGAAGAGAGTTCTCTATCTTCTGTATCCACTGACGTAGGGGAAGGGATGCTTGAGTGGGTAGAGGTCATACTACCCATGGGTGTTGGGGCAGTTGATGAAGCCAGTACACTGTCTATGCTTCCAGGAGGTGGAACCAAGAAGACCACACCTTGGTGGGCGGGACTACGCTTCCTGTGAAAGATGCACACACACACACACACAGTAACTCTCACACGGTAGGCTTTATATCACCTCACAACCCATGCACAACTTACTTGTTTATTTTTTGTTCCTGAATAGTTATCTTCGGATGGAAATTGGCCAAGAATTCCGCTATGCTAACCAGAATAACTGCACGAGAGAGAGAAGGATGAAGAACATATTTAGTTATCCACAGAAATCAACTAATACAATGTATTAAGAATATTTCACTAGTAGAAGTTGTTGTATTGTAGCGGCACTGCACAGCAGACTTACTGTACAATATTAATAGGCAGACTTACTGTACAATATTAATAGGCAGACAGAAACTTCAGTGCAAGAAACTGAGCTGAAGTTTATTTGACAAAAAATAACATAAAAAAAAACAAAAACAAAAGTTTAGTTGGCCGAGTAAAATTATACCAACACTTTTTTTTTTCACTTGCTACTAGTGCCCCCCTCCTTACCTCTTTCTTCATTCGGAGACATTTGATTTAGCGTGGTGAAGGTGAAATATACATTGCTGCCTTGGATCAAGGAGTAGTGGACCCTCATGTGAAGACGTCTGTTGTTTCTGATCAGGACACCCAGCTGGCCTGGACACAACACGAGGTGTATGGTGAAGGAGCTGGGACACACACACACACACTTACCTATGGCTATCCTCTGAAACTGGAAGATTGGGATACGGAGGAAGCAGATGACCTTCTTGGCTTCCATGTCACACCTGCCAAAAAAATTTCCCACAAGTACTGTTAAAGATGCTACGCAGTACACACCAACTATTGGCAGTTGTTAACTTGTTGACCTAACCCCCCCCCCCCTCAATTTTTTTACTTTTTTTTTTTTTTTTTTAAATGGTCCTCTATAATGTAAAATAAATAATCTAATGTTCAAACTCTTCCTATCTCGGTTAGTATCATATCCGTCCTTCTCCTTCCTGATTTACTTTGCCACACAGAGCTGAGCTCTGTCCTTGGAGTAGATGACGACACATGGCTCATCCTCCTTGTTGTCAGCCACGAAGCTCATGCCGGCCGGCTCCATCAGGATCCAACTCAGCAACGATGCGGACTCCACACTGGGAAACAACTCTGACTCGCAATAAGACAACATGTCTGCAACCTCCTATGTATACACAAAAACAAACAACTGAATCACAACAGGAGGTTCACATCTGTCACTTCAACAAAAACAGCATTAACCACAAAAACACCCAAATATTCTTATAATCCAAGCTTTCCCAAACCCAAACACCTATTTGGGTCTACCCAAACAAACGCTAATAATTAATCTAAACAACTAATTAACTAATCAATTATTCATTGATTAAATTATTCATGCAATTAAATTATTATTCTATTTATCATGCAATTATTTATTTATAAACATACACTCATACTTATTATTTCTAAACATTATTTCTAATACACGCACACTTGTGTGCGTCAATTGGAACAATTATCTATGTTATAAGTACAATTCTGTTCAAGTTGATTCTTGTTCAAGTTTGAATTAAAGTGAATCTGCCTGAATTCTCTTTGTTAGGCTCTTAGCTGAGTAGCTAAAGTGATTCCTCCTCCTTTTTGATCCTTGTTGGAGTTCAGGGATTTGTAGACCGAAAGAAACAGTGATAACAAATCTACAGCTAGCTTGCTGAGTGTGTGCCTGTGCTAGCCAGGTGGTCCTTTGAACATTTAATAAAACCCCTGCGGTTCTGGTACAAGCCCAGAAACAACACCTTTCAACTATTTTTGTAAGAACAATTGTTTGGTCAGCCTCAACACCGATACACAGCAAACAATTGTCTCACCTCCTCTCTCTCCAATGACCATGCCTGTGTGGCGCGTGCCTCAGTGGGTGCAGAGGTCACCAGAGAACTGCTATCCTCCAGTTCATCCATTCCTTGCATGGAACGTGGAAGGGAAGAAAACGCCTCTGCTGGGTTCACACCTTGCATCAAATCTGTGATGGATAGCACTAGGTGTAAGTTACACGTGTGCAACCAGTGGGTGGACCGGTGAACACGGTGATGAAATAACCACACCTTCAGAACAAACTCACACACGCACATAACAAGCTTACACATTCACTCTGCACACACATCTCCATTCAATCCACTAATTGTGACTTGAACACTTGAACTAATGTATCTATGTCACTTCTCTTAACTCCAGTGTCCCTATATACACCACCTTATGTTCTTGTTCATTCATGCTGCATTCACCATGGCAACCAACATCATCGCACATGTGCACTTGCCTATGAGTACTTGTCTGTAGGAGTCTCTGAAGATGTTGATGTAATATCTGTGAGCCGAGTTGTAACCATCCTTCATCATACCTGAGATCTTGCGCTCCCCATATCGTGTAATGTCACCCTGTGAAGATATGTGCGTGAATGCAAACATGTAATAAACACATTCACACAGGCTACAGTATTACACACACGGGCACTCTTAAATAGTGATGGGAAGTCTTAGGGGTGTTGACACCATTAAAAAGCTTCCGTAAAAAAAAAAAAAAGCTTCCATTTTTACGAAGAGAGAAAAAAAAAAAAGAAAAAAAAAAGAAAGAAAAAAAAAAAAAAAAAAAAGGATAACAAGTTGATGTAACAGTCTGAGGTGTATAAGGTTGGCTTTACTTATTTCTGCTGACCTTCATAGCGGCAGTGCCTGCATATTGTTTGCTGATGATGTCTCCATTGTTGGCCCACATCTCCTGATAGGAGACCAGAGTGGAGCCTCCCAGAGCCTCTTCAAATGGCAGAACCCCCAGCTTCTGCAGCTACACCAACGCAACAAGTGTTCATCAAACACAAGATGGATGCATATCAGTTAATTGCGCGTAAATAATCGATCATTATTAAATTATGTGTACTTCAACTAAACAGTCACACAAAGTCAACAACAACAGTAACAACCAAGCTACGTATGCTACAGAGCATGAATAATATAGATATCATATTAAAACACAGTCTCCTACGGCTATTCAATGCTTATGCTGTGTACACGTGTGCAAGGAGTATGGGGTCTAAGAGATAGCACCTCATCCAACTAATACTTACTGCCATCTGCAGCACTTCCTTGGAGAAGAGAGACTCCACCACATTGGTGCGATCCAGACAGTCCATGCAGTTCACTCTGAACACTCCTTCCTGTTTGCATAAACTTCCACAAGATTGGGCAGTATCAGTCCTACCAACACACACACACACACACACACACACACACACACACACACACACACACACACACACACACACACACACACACACACATAAATACTATAGTTACATGCATGCACACTCAGAGTTTTTATAGAAAATAATTGTTTGGGGTCAGTGAGGAGGGAAAGTTTTTCAAAATATTTTAATTTGGCACTACAGTTAATGAATTGGATAGTGGTCTTCATTATGGCTGTGTAGTAATGGATATGAAGTCTTACCAGCAAAATTTGAACAGCTTAACAAATTCCAAGGCGCTAGTTCTAAGCCTCTGCATAGCCACTGTCGGGTTGATTTTACTACACACACACACACACACATGCACACACAAAAGCATAATATGTGCATATATAAATTCACACACATACACTAGTCCATACATGCACATACTTGTATCCCACATTCAATTGACCAAATACATACTGGCTCCCACTTGGGAGGTGGTTGCAAGCAGCAGACAATTAGAAAATATTATAAACTAGCACCTACAGTACCTACTTGTAAAGAAGACCTAATAATAGGAGTAAATTCACACTTCTATTTTTCTCTCATTCTCTTAAATTAATATTACATGACGTTAGATTACGGCTTTGACATACTAGCTCTGATGGAAGTCAAAGGTCATGTAGGTCAACTGAGGGTTGTCTAGCAACAAGATGTGCTGCTCAAATGCATCTCCAACCAGCTAAAGAAAATAAACACACATACATACGTGTACACACACACAACACACACCGAAATACCAGCATAATATATCCTTACTACACATTTACACACCTTCTCTCTGCCATTCTGTTTCACTAGATTCACCACAACCTGCAGACAAGTAACAGGAATCAATGTCAACAGAACCTAACACACACACACACACACACACATACACTTTATACCATTTCTTTGAACAGAGAAAGTTGCTGCTCAAAATGTTTGCAAAACGCCTTTTGGGTATCTTCCCCACCTGAGTTCACATACATCCACAAACACACACACACACACACAAAGAACACGAGCATTAGATACACCTACAACCTTCTCCCGTGTCAGATAACAAGTTCGCAATTACTCACATGCATGCTATTGTGCAACTCATAGTCACATAAAACATTCACTAGTTCAATGAAAATACACTCTCCATTTATCCTTCACAGTTCTATATCTAAGAATAGATTTAATCAACATATTCAGACAAATCATTCAAAACTAAATATTCTTTTTACATTAATTTGCAAACAAAACCTAGTTAATTCTTTCTGTTCTTCACTTTGTCTGCCACTACCTGAAAGCCCTTACAAAATCAGATTGCTGTATGTACTGACTGGATTGGAAACAGCAAGAGTTAATATTCAACTCACTACCTTGATAAACAGATGTTTGATATTTTAAAGTTCAAAGAAATTACAAGTGAAACTGATGGGAATTAAACAATAGATTGGGACGCAGTCCAAACTCTCACTCACACAACAACGACAACAACAAACATGGAGGATGGTCAGCTGGGAAGGACATCATATAGTTAAAAAAATGTGCTGGATGACATATCGCTGCTGATGTTTGCTATTTTTTGTTTCAATGAAATATTAAATTGGCTAACAGACAAACCACAAGCAAGCCAAAAATATGCTTTAGCACTAACTAAATTTCATGTGGAACGAGATGATTGCCATAGCTCCAAACTCTTCCACACATACAGGCTTTCAAGAGTCAACATGCCTCAATGATGAGTATGGATGCCTCTATTTGCAATCTTTAGACTGGCAAGTGAAAAAATAACATTGTGGAGCTAAATATTTTTACTTTAAATAAACAAAATAAACCTCCCGAAGTTTACTAAACAAATGTATAATCAAAACACATCTTCTGCAAAACACGGACAACTGAATTGTGACGGAAGATATTTGATACAATGTACACACACCCAATATTTGATCCAATGTAACTTTACAGTGGCGTAGGAAGGGGGGAGGGGCTCCGGGGCCTGGCTATCTCACGAGGTGATTTCTCACATGAACAATTTTTAACCACAAAAAAACAACAACAACATTCCTATATGGATCCCCCCTTACCGAAACATCTTCCTCCACCACTGCTTTATGATAAGGCTGGATGTTCTCTGGTGTAATTTTAGTGGAAGTGCTCAGGAAATAAGTGAACAGGATATAAGAAGTGTTATATGTTTTTTCTGCAAAACCAATGCAACAGAGGGGGAAAAACTTGAGCCTTTTGCTTAGACTTGAGAGTTTTTTTGGTTGTTAGAACAGCCCACTTAGAAAAAGTTACAAGTGACTTTAGTTTTATGTGAATGATCTTCCACCTGTACCACATAATCACATGTAGTAATCTTCAGACAGCTTCGTGCAGTTAGAAACAACAATAACAACAACCTGTTCCTCCAAGAGGTCAGACGGAATCCATGGTAATTAACTTAATGATGAATAAAGTATATATAATACCAGAAACAGTGGAAGTTATCTCATAGCACTTCCTCACCAGACTTTACTAAAAACTGTGTGAAGTCCAAAGTTCAGCTCAAGAGTCTGCTCCTCATTGGTCTGTCTGGAGGTGTAAGAGAAACCTTAACAACCGATAAGCTAGTTGAACAATTCATGATAGACATTGTGTAACTGATGAAATTATACACCTGTGGCACACACACACACACACACACACACACACACACTGGCTTATCAGCATAATAGGTCTAGCAGTTTCATTTTGAGTGAATAATAACCATTCAGATTTGCAGCTATGAATAGAAGGCCGAGAGCAATGAAAAGGAAGAACAAGTCAAGGAAATGCTATTAATTATCACTGATAAGTGCCAGTAAATAGGCAGTTGAGCAAACTAAGGGAGATTTACCTTAATGCTCTCGCAATAGTTGCATAAACATGCAGGTGCACTTGAACACGTGTCTGTGTTTGTCTCACCTTTCTCAATAACTGGGAGTGGCCTGTACTTGTATCCTGGCTGAGACCAGTACACAGGAACCGATCCACGCACAATCACGTACGAAACCACGTGAGAGCCGCACTTTACCAGCAGCTCTGTCTCCACATAGTTGGCCACATGACCCTCACTGTCCACACCTCGGCGGCGATAACGAGTACCTACACATGTACGCTGTCATGTGACTTGTGTGCATGTGTGTGTGTGTATATGTGTGTTCTTCTCACCTGCTCTGTGACAGCTCCTTCTAGAGATGATGGCCATAGTGAAGGTCGGATATTCCTCCTCCTCCCTCTGCAGCTCTCTCTCCTTGCTCCGAGCACGCTCATGCCGGGACCATGATGGAGAGCTCTGCTGGCCCAAAAAGGGGTTTCCTATGGGACTTTCCCTAGATAAACTCTCTGGGACTATCGCATAAAGAGGAAGAAGAGAGAAAGGAAAGGCATATTACAATTAGGTAAGGCCTCAGCACAAGTGGATCATGCATCATTGAGTAACAAAAAGTTGAGTTTGTATCCTCATATGTGCATGCATATGTACGAAGGTGTGTGTGTGTGTGTGTGTGTGAAAGAGAGAATCATGATATTTTTTTGCCCCTCCATATTTCACTTACATTCATCCACCACAAGTTTTGGCGATGCCTCTCCGACAGTCTTTACGGACCGATCGCCATTCAGCTGCAGACTCTCTGCCAACTTGCCCGCCTGCTCGTCGTCAAGTAGCTCCACCACAACTCCACCCACCTCTGGTGCTTCTGTGGTAGCATAGTATCTGGTAGGGGACGACAAGACGTCACTCCCCCTTTTAAGAAGGTCACTAACATCATCGTCATTGGTGGGTGGGGCCGCACCGTCAGTAGCAATGGTTGCGTATCGTGTGGGAGAAGACAGCACATTGCTGCCTCTCTTGAGGTCAGCATCACTGACTTGCCCCTCAGCGACATTACTGACGACGGATGAAGCATCATTATTACAGCCATCGCCTCTGTCCTCACGAAGCTCTTCTTTCCCACATTGGGAGTCACTATGACTTTCATCTTTAACACTCCGTCCTCTATCTCTCTGAATAACTATCTCTTCATCTATATTACCACTATTATCTGCATTGGCACCTTCGCTTCTCACTTCACTTTCAGTTTCACATTTGTCATTCCCATTTTCCACTGGATTGTCATCCATTACTCCAGCAATGGTGTTGATCTGCAGATTATCTCCCGGTCTGAGTATCGGATGATTAGACACTACTTTCAGAATTTCTTCACCATTATGGTCCCCCATGTCTTCCTGCTTCGTCGTATCTTCACCATCTTCCGGTTTACTCTTGGGCAGTGAGGAGTCTCCACCAGCAGGAGGACTACGTGAAGATACGTCCATGGTTGAGTCAGCATTACTATTACTACTATTAGCACTACTGTTGCTGACTGCCTCCTCGCAAGTTGCCTTGGAAGAACCATTGTCTTCACCATTCTCAATGCAAACTGTATTTCCAGATCTGACCTCCTCCAACCCACCGCCACCCTCCCCATCACCAGGATAGAGCGACTCACTCATTCCTTCTTCCTTTGTATCTCCACCCTCCTGAGATGAGCCTTCTCCTTTTCCCGGCATTCTTCCGGTGGTCACGCTGTCACTTCCATTCAATATGTCTGCATCACTGAACATCCTTGCTCGTATTCCACTGTCTTCATTCTCCAACACGCACCAAGTCTTCTCAACCTCTCCCTCATTGGTATCCCCGCCACTAAATCTTCCCTCTTTTGCCTTCACCTTGTGTCCACTGTTGTTAAGTCCACCTATCGTTGCCCCCATTTCGGCCTGTACAGTTCTTTCCCCGCCATTCCTCAGTACATCAGCATCTGCATCCGCTCTGGACTTGCTCCCAGAGGTAGAGTTAATTGGTTGGGGCAACCGCACTCCTGGCACTGCCCTGCCTTGACTTGCAGAAGCCGTGAATGTCACTGGAGAAAACTCCTCCCCCTCATCCTCAGAGAGATTATTGTCACTGGCACTCTCGTAGCCGAAGCCAGATGAAGACAGAGTCTTCATGGGAACTGTGGAAGGGGAGAGGGGAGGGATGTAATTACATAAAACCAGCAAACTGGATATGCATTATTATATGTACCTGAACTGCAATTATAACCACAAAACAGCTGTTCAATGGAGTAGAGTTGCGATCAAGCCAGCCCAGCAAACACTGGAAGAGTGGTGTGTGTGTGTGTGTGTGTGTGTGTGTGTGGAGGGGGGAGGGTTTAAGTTTCAGCTAAACGAGTCATCAATTTGATAATTTATAGTTTGTTTGTTTGTAGCTTTCCCCATTCCGTCCAGTTATTCATGAAATGATAGCAAACTCGACTTCGGACAGATTATAATACTTACTGCCAAGGTGGTCTGAAGAAGCCATGGCAGACATATCTCTAAGCTCCATTTCCTTGCTGTCTTTCTTGTTCTTTTTCTGTGCTTCTCCTTCTGCCAGAGTCTCTTTGATGAACCTCTCTCTTTCCTCCCTGTAATGCTTGCTCCAACCAGGCTGCAGAATGTCTGGGGCGTCGCGGGAACGCACTGGAATACGCCTCACCTCCACGTATCCCTGGATCACTGGTAAGATCCACTCAGCTGCCAGCCCCGGCTAAACAAACACACACACGCACACACACATCTCACACACAAAAGAGTTCACGCTCAGATCTTCCTGAGACAATAAGTAAATTCCTACCACAGAAAGTGTTCATGCGCCGTGAATATAAAGAAACAATTCATTCACTAGCAAGTGACTGACAGCATTATAAGTTACCTCCTCCAAACTTCTTCGAATTTTACAAAATAGATGATTCTAAATAATGTTCTCATTACGCTCCTGCTATGAAGCATTTTTCATAATTACAAAATTTAAAACTGCAGCAGCTGTATTCTATTCTGTCCATTGTTTTCTGGTATGGCTAGTAGGAATGATATATGTACTTCTGAGCCATAATCTATGTTGAATGCTATACATGCTACAGACCTAGCTAAGGCGTTAAGCTGTCTAAATATCACTCACAGCATTCCACAAACTAACAAAATTGGACTTATTCAATTACTTTGCATGAGCCTGTCTCTAGCTGCTTCACTCCATTAACATCAGATTGTTAAGACCTACTGGTTCAGCTAACATACAGTGGTCTTCCTCAATGACTGGCACAGTCTTTCCTCCCTAACTCCCATGCTACATTACAATAAAACTAACTAGTGATGTGCTTGAGCACAAATGGCGAGCGAGCCTAAAGACTATACTATTTTTATATGAATGATTTTGACTTCTAACACTGAAGCTACTAAAAATAAGGTCGAGTTTTTAAATTACGCATACACTGTAAAGGGATTTCAGTACCATAGTAACAACTTGCTGCAACTGTTTGAATTGAAGGGAAACAACAACAAAACAATACACGTTATTTAAACGTTTTCTTTGTGATATTCTTTAGCTAAATAGTGGCTGTAAAGCACAATGCTTTGACACAACTGGACATACACCTACACAAGACTTACCTTCACGGTTAGTCTAGCGGACAATGCATTTTCAAGTAAATACTGTGGCGTACGCGACCACCGAACTAACACAAAAATGCAAGGGTCAAAGTACAAAAATGCCTTACGTATGTCCAAACATATACATAAATAAACAAACATCCCCGATTTTCAATTGTGTTACCCCTGTAAGTGTCTCACTCGCTACGTTCGCTCACCAAATAGGCTAATGCTTGTTTATTGGATTCCATATTTTGTGCACATGGTCTGGGCCAAACGTGCACAGAAAACACTTACTGCATTGCTTTCTTTATCCAACAGTTCTCTTATCATCTGTCTGTTCCAGAAGAACCTCTCATCCACCTGCAAACACCGAGCATTACCCCAACCCACTTGAAACATAAATGTCAAGGCAAGTACAAGTCCATACAAGTATGTCTGACCTTCTCCCAAGACAATGATTGCTCCAAGTCTCCTTCAGAAGAATAGAGTTGTCTCTGAAACGAACGTGTGAGGTCAAAGTCCTTGCAAAAGTAGAAAGATTGGGAATCGTTGAACATGCTGAGTAGAGCCTACAATAGAAGAGACAGAGAGGAAAAATAGCTTGGATGCTGATGTGATTAAAAAAAACGTGTGGTCTCCTTAGCACACATACACACACACACACATTTTTCGCAAACATTGTGTAAATTGGGAATACTATATTTAACAAATACCCATAGAATACACAACGTGAGATGCTGTCCTGAAAAGGATATAAAGATGAAGGAACAAGAGCATAGAAAGAGGAGGGGGTGGGGTTGAAATGGAGTTGTAAGAACTGAACAGTGTTGTGAGTGGTAGAAGTAAATAAAGTGTGAGCAATAAAGATCACTAATATGACAACCGCATAAGCTATGTTGAAAGCTGATTGCTTGACAAAAAAAATTATTTGGTTAAAAATAAGTCTTCCCTAAGGTTTCCCAAACTTTTGTAGTGTGTTATATTGAGATCTTACAGTTCTCAACTGAGGACCTAGCAAGTGTTCTGACTTTCTTTGGTAGATTTATAGTATTGCATAAATTTTCGGTCTTGTGGACCTTCTAGTGCAAGGATGAGAGAGTTCACACACAATACAACTAAGGTCACAGGTGAGGGCCCTCCCCTTGTATTGTGTGCGCACTCTCCACCTCATTCACTGCCAATTTACACTTTATCACCTGACTCTCCTCTTTGTCCTACCTTGTACCATTATATGTGACAGTCTATAGGAAAACCAGGCACAACGCGGCACCCTTCGAAAAAAAATTTTTTTCACTTACGGAGTTGTCGGTGTCCAGATATTGAGCTCTCCAAGTTTTATCGTCGTAGCTTAAGTCGTTCCCGCTATAATAGACCTAACCGTTACCTTCCGTCGGCTTGAAACAATACATTTTTAAGAAATCGATCGATCTTTTCTCGATATTACGCACGCCGCGTTGTGCCCGGTTTTCCCGTAGACGGTCACATATAAGCCACTCATTTCTTTCTTTCCCCTGATTCATCCTTGCACTAGAAGGTCCACAAGACCGAGAATTTATGCAATACTATAAATCTGCCAAAGAAACTCTGAACACTTGCTAGGTCTCAGTTGAGAACTGAAAGATCTCAATATAACACAGACATAGCAAATGAAAGAGTAGTGATGGACTTGTGAGAGTGACACTTCATTCCTGAAGACACAACATTCATCTCTTAGCACGTCAAGCGGTCCTACTTGAAATGCTAATAGGAGTAATGTAACTGTAAAGCAATGGAAAAAGAAACGTTAACAAAGAAAAAAAAGAAGCCAGATGACTTTTGGTAGTCATACCAATCTTCAAAAAATTCTCCCAATAGTATCACTTGCGACTAGCCAGCAATATCCCTGTACACCTGACAACAATAAAGCTGTGACTTGGCACAACATTGTCCAGGTGAAGGGCTAAAGTGATTGCAGTGACACAAAAATGGTAGAAGCTCAAACGCTTACCCGGCCAAGCCAAGTAGCTTCATTAGTTGCAAGGGGAAAAAAAGAAAGAAAGAAAAAAAAGCTAGCCATTAGAGCATCTAGCCAACCCCAGGTGCTGTGAAATTCCTGAGCAATATGTTCTGATTGGTCATTGTGAGGCTTGTGCGAAGATGAGGGAAGGTTGCACTACAGGGAGCTCTCAAGTTGTTGATGTTGTAAGGTCAAAAATCAACACCAACAGATTGGATTGTTTCTTCAAAGTGTGCATGTCAGTGGCTAACATCAAGGGCCACAGCACCAGGCATCCATACATACATTAAATACTCTATATATTATCAATACAGTAGCCAGTGTGTGGAGCTTCCTAAGACACTAGAAAAAAACACCAAATATTGTGATCAGTGAAACCTTATACTGGGCTAGAAAGATTGGGTATCATTCTCCACAAAAGACCTGGTAAAGGGGCCTTGCTTCAGACGCAGGGAGGAGAAATGGACTACATGTATAATATAACATGAGGAGGAGGAAGGATGCCTGCCCAACATGCTGGCATGTATGAAAGTGCCGCAGAGTGAGAGGTTCCTGTGGCAGCCATGTTGAACCAGCTGGCTAGACATACACACAACAGCTGTGTTACCTAATACCTTAGGGATGAGAGACGAGGGTCAATTGCTAGCTATTGGTCATACATATACCATTTGAGGTAGTCAACTAATAAGAAGGACAATAAATCATACAATTACCCACACACAAACACAAACACATACAGAGTCAAATTTACTGTCTGGGAACATTACATATGTAACAAATTATTCTACTGGAATCAATAAAAACAATTACTGTGTACTTCCACTAATTTCATAACCGGTGGAAATCTAAGCAGCAAAACGTGTTTATCTGGTATGGCTATGTAGGTACTAATTGAGACAACATGGGAAAACACATCTATTCAACATATTGTTCCATCAACTCTCAAACTCACCTCGGTGAGTCTCTTCTCAACCTTATCTCTCTCTCTAACTTCCTTTGATTTCTCCTTATCTGGACCTCCCTGGTTGTTCCTCCGAGGAGGGGGCCAGCCCCCCAGAGAGGACGGAGATGGGGGTCTCGCCAAGTACTGACCAATTTCATTCTGCTCTGATACCTGAGAAGAGAGAAAAGATGTGACCTAATATTTAATAACCATGCTATAACATAAAACCCACCACACACACGCGCGCGTGCGCACACACACACACACATGCACGCACACACACACACACACACATGCACGCACACACACCCACAGCTCACCTCAAAGCCAAAAATATCTGTGTTGAAGTCAAAGTTCGCCGAGAGGGGCAGAATGCCAATCTTGTCAATGCAGTACACATTGCCACCTTGTGGGAGTGTTCCCGCCAGACTGGCCTGGGTGATCACCACCAGCTTACTGTCTCCATCTTTATACACGACATCCACACAAACACACAACACATGTACACACAGAATATTGGAGCCGATAGACAGACTGGGATGAGCATTTCTCGAGTGAGCACTGACATATAATTGACTTGCCAACCAGGAGCAAATAAATACGCACATACCAACCATTCCAGTCTAGTAAAACACAATGAAATGAATTAAATGGTGCAATGTTTCAAGAAATGCACGTTAGAGCTTCACTTGTTTATAGCAAGCGTCTGGTGGGCTTAAGGGCAATAGAATATTTGGTGCAAAAGTCTATTGAATTGACACAATCTGGTAAATTCATCACGTCATTGAACACAATGACTGTGTGATTAAGTATACACAACCAATTTCTCAACTACAGCCATATAGAGGAGGAGGGGCTGGAACCGCAGTTAACTAGTAAGAGGGGCTGAAAATCCACTTTGGACAACTGTGTGACAGACTCTATCCAATTGTCAAAGTCCTTTCTTGGTCATGTAAACAAACCCTAGAGCTGCTTGATAAATACACACCACATAAACCTTTGATGTCTATAATAATAATAGATCACTTAAATGGACAGATTCCAGGAATGAGATAACGCCACTGAATAACAAACCAACTAGTCAGGCAATGCCCCACAATCAACAGCTGCCAAAACAGAGGTATGGATCCTACACATAATCCTATTGCATGCATGCAGTAAAATATCCCTAATCATCACAAGGATGCTGTAACTGCTGCTAGACAACACAGTGTTCACTGAACCCCTAAAATGATGTTTTACTGCAAGTCCTATTTCACCAACAACTAAAATAACACCGACGTAAAAAAAGGAATTAAACTTATAGCATGTAAGGAAGCAAGATAACATTTAGATTAATCATATAAATAATAAATTGTTGCTAATGGTAACGTTGAGTAAGAGAATTATAACATTTGTACCAGTTCAGGAAACACCTCCCAGCTTACAACTAACCTGTGAAGAAGTTTAGTTTTCCAACCACTCCCCAAATGCTCCCCAGGTCAATGTAGTCTGATGCACTATCTCTCTGCAATACTAAAAATAAGAGAAGGCAACAAAGAATTCAATTTGCTACAGAGAAAATAATAAAGCAATAAATAGTCTTGGATATACACTCAAACAGCTTAAGCCAAAAAGGAGCTCGCTGCAAGTAGGTGGTTTATTTCTGTACACCCCATGAAGGAACTTACCAGTCCCAGCAGTTAGCCTGCCATCCCTTCTATCACACCATAGGGTCCCATTAGACTTGCTCAATATAAAGTGTTCCCGAGACAGGATAACTTTGGCTGAACTGAAGTCCATAAATGACCCCACAGTAGGTGCCAGTCTTTCTACTTTCTAGTTATTCCACATCTAAAAGCTACATGTATTGTTGTACAGCAGCGGACGGAGGACACTAACTGGTGCCGCGCTAGCTGAGGTCAGTTGGCGGATTTGAGGGGTTAAAGTAACACCACTACTTCCTCCGTTTATCTAATTATTAGGATAAAGAAATATCGAAATAGCTACCTACTCTCCAACCAGAAAAATTTGGGCAGAGGGAGATAGAGGTATAACCTGTGAAGTGGTTAGCTAGATCTATCTTAGGGCTCCAGTAGGTTAGCAATGGATGCTCAGTCAACGAGAAAAATTTTCATACAGAGAGACTTCACTTACGGAACGGCCGTAAGATTTTCCACCGATTTGCCCCGAGAGCTGAATGGAAAAGTAAGCGAGGAGAGTTTTTGCTAATTGTTTACACTACCTTATTTCCCTTCTTTCTGCTGTAGGTCGACCCTGTCACGTTTGTAGAAACCATGGACACCATCAACTCATTTTTTAATAGTGCAGAAGCCCTGTCCTGCAGAAATATTTCTGAAGGTTGTCTTTCCTGTATCACTGGCTACACTTTGCATTATTGTTTCAAGACCAACTATGAACAGGTAATTCAAGGTGATGTCGTAAAGACCATGGAGTATGTTATGTTGTATTAATTAACGTAGTTTTTTTTTTAGATCTTCTGGTATTGGATAAGGGTTACATTGTTTAACAAGTGAATTGAACATGTCTATGTAAAAAAACAATTTTTCTTTGTATGAAGGCAAGGTAAAAGAAAGGTTTAAGGTATGAATGTTGTCGCTGGGAATCAAACCAGTACATTAAGAGCATAAGCAACGCTCAGCAAATATATATATTTCTTTGTGAATGCAATCTGTACTTTCACCTGAGCGTGTAAAATGGCAAGATGAAATGGGTGCATGGTTGTTAATGGGGGTTAATTACGTTGCAGTGCTGTTTTACTTACCAAAATAACACATCAAAAAATACTTAATTAAGACAGTTGCAAGTGACCTTGCATAGCTAGACTCCTTTCCCCCAAACAAGGAATAGGATCAATCTGGGAACATCCCTATACAAGGACTCGTTATGGAATGCAATTTTGTATTGGAGTCTTGATGTATAGTGATCGCATGGAATTTAATTATAAACCAACATGTAAGGGAAGGGGGTGGGAACGGGGGAGGGGGGGGGAATGGCAAACAAGTAGTTTGGGCTGGTCAATGAATGATTTATATTGTGCCATTGCACCTTTCAGTCCTGTATTTGTGTGTGTGTGTGTACTAGTGGTGTGCTTGAGCACAAATGGCAAGCGAGCTTCCCAAGTGAGGCTACATAAACCTAAATACTGTTGTATGATTAATTTTAACGTCTAACACTCCAGCTACTAAAAAAAACGCTCGAGTTTTTAATTATGCATATGCGGTAAAGGGGTTTCAGTGCCATAGTAACTACTCGCCATAACTGTTTGACTTAAAACAAAAAAAAACGAGGCATTTCTAAGGAATTACCAACAAAAACCTAACCCTATATTAGGACATGCTTACTACCGTAGTAGCCAAAAGGCTGTGTAAAGGCAGCTATAATATATATTTGTTAAACATTTACTTTGTTCTATTCTTTAGCTAAGCAGTAGCCGTAATGCATAACACTTTCTTTCACACACACTTGTTCACTGGACATACCAACACAAGACTTACCTTCATGGTTAGACTGTTGGGCAACGAATTTTCAGTATTGCGTAGGACGTATAACCATGACGAAGAGCGCGTTAACTTACCACAGCCACTAATTTGAATAAAAACTCTGGTAAGTTTGTAAGTTTTAGCTGCACCCGCAAAAGAGAATTCAAAGCGTTCCATTGGACAATATGGGTAATGATCGATAAACCAGAGGATTCTGTTCAGTGAAATTTGGGACGGGGTCAAACACTGAGCTAACGCAAAAATATGCAACGGTTAAAGTACAAATGACATACATACGTCCACACACACATACTAGTGATGTGCTTGAGCACAAATGGCGAGCGAGCCTAAAACTACACTATTGTTATATGATGGATTTTAACTTCTAACACTCAAAGCTACTAAAAATAATGTCGAGTTTTTAATTACGTTTATACAATAAAGGGATTTAAATGCCATAGTAACCACTCGCCACAATTGTTTGAATTGAAAAAAGCAGCAACCAAACAATAAAACGTTTTCTTCGTGATATTCTTTAGTTAAGTAGAAGCTGTAACGCACAATACTTTCACACAACTGGACATACCTAACAAGACTTACCTACGCAGTTAGTCTAATGGACAATAAATTTTCAAGTAGATACTGTTGTGTACGGCTTATAACCATGACAAATAGTGCATTGAATTACCACTGCCACTAACTCGAATAGAAATGGAACTCCAGTAGGTTTTCAAGTTTTAACTGCACCAGCAAAAGAATTCAAAACGATAAACAATTCAATTTCTAGGGTGATACGGGTAATGATCGATAAATCAGAGGATTCTGTTCAGTGAAGTTTGGGACGGGGTTGACCACCGAACTAACACAAAAATGTCAGGGTCAAAGTACAAAAATGACATGCGTACGTCCAAACATATATGTGACCGTCTACAGGAAAACCGGGCACAACGCGGCACCCTTCGAAAAATTTTTTTTTGCACTTATAGAGTTGTCGGCGTCCAGATATTGAGCTCTCCAAGTTTTATCGTCGTAGTTTAAGTCGTTCCCACTATAATAGACCTAACCATTCCCTTCCGTCGGCTTGAAACAATACATTTTAAAGAAATCGATCGATCTTTTCTCGATATTTACGCATGCCGCGTTGTGCCCGGTTTTCCTGTAGACGGTCACATATATATAAACAAATACCCCCGATATTCAATTGAGTTACCCCTGATAGTGTCTCGCTCGCTTGCCAACTAGTGGTGTGCTTGAACACAAATGGCGAGTGAGCCTGCCTTTTTAGGTTGCATAAAACTACAATATTGTTATAAGATCATGATGATAAAAAATAGTTCTTCTATATATAGCAGTTGACCATTAATTACAGCAATTAAATACAGAACTACTTTCTTACCTTAATTTCCTGAGTAGTGATAAGTCTGTAGTATCAAATTTAAGCAATTTTGACTACTTTTATTACCAATAACTCTTGAACAAGCTCTCAGCTACAAAAAAAAACAAAAACAATAATGATGCCAGAGTTATTCTTGTAATTTTAGCTAAAAAAATATGGAATTATGTACTTCTCTCAGCTTCCCCTGAGTAGTGGTAGTTTATGTAGAAGCCATTCTGACTACCAGTTGCTCTTGACAACCAACAAGCTAAGTGGCACTTAGCAGCTTGAAGAAAAAAAAAAACGGCGAGGTTTTTATGTCTGGTAAAGGATCTTCAATGTCATAGTAACCAGTCGCAGCAACTTTTTGTGACTTGAAAAACAAGCATTTTCGGAGGAATTCTCTCACAATTTTGAGCCTAAGTAAAATTTGCTTACTGCTGTAGTATCAGAAGAAACTGGGGTCAAGCCTAAAAAGCAGTGTTTTTAGGAGAAAAAAGGAACCCGCGCATTCATTTAAGGAGCATACGTACCATACATACATATATATATATCATATACCCGATTTTGCATTATCACTGTCTTGCTCGCTCCACTCTCTCGCCAATAAACAAATATCTGAATCTTGTTGCTATGCCCTAGGCTTTACCACAACAATTATTTTTGTTTGTTTCAGCAGTTGCTATGTTCTAAAACAGTTAGATTAGGATATCATACTTGCCAGCTGTCCCAGTCCCACAATGGAATAGATTGTACTCTTCTATAGTTTGTCCTGGAAATTGATGAACTTACAATGCATGATCTGCAAAGATGTTACTTAGCTAATCCACGAATGTGTTGGTGGCGTGTAACTCACGAATGCTTCTAAACTTGTTCAAAATTCACAAATTAGAGTGTTTATTTCGCTCTAAAATTGCTTCTTTTTTTCATGAAATATATATATTCAATTGTAAGTAAAGTTACCACACCATTAATATGTAGTTGGCAACCACTACCTATAGCTGGTTTGTTACATTATGTTTTTTCCACTATATGAAGTTCAGCTAGGGCAGGAATTATTCAAATGCCTACTAACACTTGGGTAAATAGATACTTTTAAACTATCATTGCTTCCTTGTAATTGATGTGGTTTTGGGTGTGGTTTGGAAATGTGGCTTAGTGTCCCTGAATTATGATATGAAAAGTTGGTAACACATGCATTAGAGACATTTAAGAATCCTTAGCCTCAAGCTATGTCCTCGCTATGCTCAGATACTATAGCAGCTCAAGGCCTCAGATTCCTAAATGCAGCAAATCCACGCCATCCTAATCTGTTTGGAGCGTAAGGAAAAGGCAAGGGTGGGGAAGGGGCAGAGGAGGATAACTTTTGGGATTTATTTAAGGATTTGGTTTTGGTAAAGCTAAATACACAGAAGTTTCTAATGATGATCCAAGCATGTGGAAACAATTTCTAGTCCAGTCACAAATCTCGATGGTTTATACAGACAAAAATCAGTTATAGTTTTAGTACAGTGAACATTTAGCTGTTGTTTAATTTTTAATGCATTGTTTGTGCTGTTTTTTAGTGTGTAGAGAAGGTAGCAAGATACATCCAGCAACAGAATCAAGAGTACTATGAAGCTAGAGGTTTGATTATTGGAGATCCCATGGACAGAGGGCTAAGATGTGTATCCTATTGTGTACATAGATTAGATTGAGTTGTGCATGTGTGCGTGCGTGCTCTAAATATAATCATGGACATGCAATCTCCAACTGAGCGTGAGATACTGGTGTGGTGGGATACCTCTGTCCAACTCTTCTTCTCACCCTACCAAGAGAAAATTGGGGGGTGGGGGTAGACAGGAACAATAGTGAACCAGTTGTGTGTATGTGTGTGCGTGCATGTGTGATACCAATGGCAGGCAGGGTGTATCACCAAATGTTTCTAGCCAAGTTAGTTGAGGGACCACCGCTCAGGTTTACTAGAAAGGAGGTCTCTAAGAAGTAGATTCCACTGCCACCAGGTTCTGCAATGGCTTCCCACTGTACTTAAAGATTTCTTACTGGAAAGTTCTTATATCAGTTCAATTGCCAAAATGTTTGAAAAGCAGAACAAGAATGAAGTGGAACACTGTGCTTTTATAAGCTAGATGAATGTGAACACGCTATCTAACAATATACAACATACATTCCAATCCCAGCAGGTAGCTAATGAAATATCCAACAAACAATAAACAGTTGTGGTATTCTAAAAATATCATTCTAAAAATAATTAATCTTGACTTCAATTCCTATCGTCACTCCTCACGGCCCCGCCCCAGTGAGCTGTATACATCCGGGGCGGGGGCTTGCTCATGCAGGCACGCCCCCACATTAGAACTTCTCAATATTAATTGGTGGGTGTGATCCCATGACAGCTTTGTCAGGTGTGTGTGTGTGTGTGTTTGACTTTTCTTGCTTGTCGTATTTGCATGAACATGTGCATAATGTTGTGAGTGCAAATCATCTACTCCTTCCCATTTGGTTCCGAGTATACAAGATTCTGTTATATCCTTGACCATTTGTATTCTACAGATAGAAATTGTCATCTCCAAGCAAATGGAGTCTCACACATGACATTCTGGACTTTGCACACGAACTCAACTCATCTCTACAGTCAACCACGTCTATATATTTGTGTGCGCGAATGTTGCCATAGCATTGGCTAGTCGATCATTGGTTTATATTTTTACTTCTGATTGTAATTTTGTAACATAAACAAAACAAAACAAAAAAAAACAGGGTGGGTGGTAATGGCCAATTAAAATAGGATGAAACAATCTGACAATTATTCTACTTCAAAATGAGAAAATTGAAAGTTCCCATGTACTAACTCAATATGAAATGTTAGATACTAAGGATAGTATTGTACTTTGGGGATGTTTTAGACCATATTTTAGTAAAGAATATCACTTGAAATACATAGCTATTGTATGGCAATAAAACCCTTTACCAAAGGCCACTAACAATTATCCACTAACAATTATCCACTATGTAAGCCACAAAAATATCTAGAACTTATTATTTGCAAAATTAACATGAACCATAAAACAGGAAATAACCATATTATAGACAAACAAATGAACAAAAAAAACAAAAACAAATAAACAAAAAAGTATTGATATAATAAAAATTTCACCCTTAGCTAAGAGCAACTCAAAGCTCATTTTTATCTCCATTGTCAACCACATCTGTACACTTTTGTGCACACATGATGCCATAGCATTTTTTAAGGTTGCAATATTGTAATGTACACAAGATCAAACTGAATAGGTGCTACAAAGGCAAATAATAAAATGGATGAATACCTATTTAAACATTCTGGCAATTATTCCTTGAAAGTAGCTAAGAAAATTATTTGGACAATATTGGGTAAAGTGTGTTACTTGAAGCAGCTATGACAGAGTGATAAACACTTTCACTAACACTATAGTTAAGCTAAGCCACAACAGATTACACGGTTAATACAGTGGAACCTCTTATAGTGAACTCTCTAATAAGCAAATTCCCTCTATACGTACACTGAGTATTTTGCATGCCCCCTTCAATACAAAATGTATTGCTATCGCCTCTTCAAGCCAACAACCTCTAATTTGTGAGCTGAAATGAGAGCACTGGTCCCAAATTGTTCTCAGTTCAGACATTCTGCTGTACTCACAAAATTAACATCGGCCATAAATCAATTATAAATACTAAAAACAAACAAGAATGAAATTGTAGATATAGCTAATAAAAACTGTATTCTAAAATTAATCGATGAAGTACATTGAAAACGTCTAATTCCAAATATAGTTGGACAAACAATAATTGCATCCTCGGAAAAATATATATACAATTAATGAAATAATCCAAAGAGCATGCCAATAACAATAATCAGTATAGATCTCAGGGCTTTCAGGAATGTGGTCACAAAGTTTTCAACTGTTTCTTTATTATCATCAATTACCGTGTCCGTCTTGTCAAAGTCTTTTATACCATCAGTCGTGGACACTTGCAGAGTTTGGAGGACGAGTGAGTCCGTACCCATGCCTTCAACTATGCTGGCATTGAATTTGATGACAGAGCCACGCCCAAGCGACATGAGTTCTCTATATCGGTCAGGAACAGACAACTTGGCCGAGATGAGATCGTCAGGTGATGCAAGTCTCAAGTTCATTTTCACTTCAAACGAGTACTGCAGAGAAGATTGGAAATGACAGCCATTGAATACACAGGTTGAGGCACTATGTAATTTACCGCACATTGGCTGCCTCTCTCCGAGCACACAAGTGAGCGCCTTTTGAAGAGAAGTGGGAAGAAAACGAAGCGAGGCTGATTTCTTATCTTCCATCTGAGAGATCCTAACACTTGTCACAGTGCCCTCACCGGATAATACTCTATCCTGCATGTGCAGGCAGTTGATCTGTGTTAGTGCAGCATTTGCTTCATACTCGTACAGCCGGGGACTACAATACTGGCTGTAATCATCCATAGAAATATGTGGCAAGGGTGCGACTGCATAGATGCTGATATACCACGATGACAGGTACACAGTGACAGGAACAGCAATGACTATCGTCATCAAAAAGGTATAGTCTAAAGTCAGGTTTAACCAAAAATAAGGGAACTTCTTCCACGAGAAAGCCACAATAGTAAATATTACAAAGGCACCCATGATAAACCCACAAGAGTAGTAAAATGGAGGAGTGAATCGGTAAACGTAGAAGAATCCCACTGGAGAAACCAAGAAGAATAAAGCCATTATATAAGGTATTACTGACAGAGCAATCGACCCAATCACTATGAATAAAATATATTTGGGACTTGACTGAGCAAGGAAGTAGCGCAAGACAGCATACCAGCATCCCAGCATAACCAGAGGACCAGCTGCACCCTTCACATCCGACCATCCATACTTACGCAAGCATACAATCAGGGAATACAGATGTACACTCACTTGAAGTAATGTCACCAAGTCTAAGTGCACAGAGAATTCATCAGAAAGAGGAAGAACATAAAAAGAGGTGTAAAGAAACTCTACGTATTGAAGAAATGGAATATATTGATAAATCTTCAACGTGGTAGCAAATATTAATTCCGGAAGTTTGGCCACACAGAAGTAAAAAAACACGGGATGTTCGTGCAAGTCATACTGCAGCGTCACAAAAATCACAGCTACAGCTGAGGCAATGAACAGCAGAGAGTAAAACACAGGATGGATGTAAGAGAACTCTAAAGAAATGAGAGCCACAACGAGAGCCACGATAAAGTTGGCATACTTGACAAGCATTGAGTTGGCCACACGGGGTCTAATGGCTTCGCTGCTGTTGTTGAAGTACTGGAGTAACGATACGTATTCCGTCTGAAATTGTATCTTCTCGTTGTCCACTGCTATTTCAATGGTAGTCAGCACCATGGCAATGACGGCTCCCGCAAACAGAGCAGTGCTGATGGACGATACCATGACAGAGACAGTGAGCATGGGCAGGATATATGCAGCCACTAGCCAGTACAGTTGCTTGGTGGAGAAGCTAGACCACAGCCACTTCACTCCTTGTCTCTCGATCCATTGCAGTGTAGACTGATATAGCTTCTTCATTGTTCCAGTAGGATCTGTCAGCAGCTGCAGGAAATCATATTGGAAGAAGTTATGAGCTGAAACTGAACAAAGAAGAAGTCATAAGTGTTTATAACTTGGGGAGAACGTAGCAATTTAATTAAATATTCTTATATATCTAGTACGATATTATTTCATCTAGGAGGGGCAAAGGTGTGAAATTGTGTATGCAAACAATTTGTTGATAATAGGCTTAGCACATAATTATAGCGAGTTCCAAATTTACAGGTTCCAAGCCCACAGTGTGGCGAGCAAGCTAGGATCAAATTATGTTAGTATGCTGGGTTTCCTAACGACACTTACCAATTCTTATTTTGTAGATTTTTCCTGTTTGAAAGTGAACAGTCAATTTATGCTTCACTCATTATGAATGACATTAAGTGTCTTAACTTTGACAAAGAGGAATTTCCCTCGCTCATAGAAATGACATCCCATTATGAGCTACCAGAGTCTCTTCAACTGTTGTTAACATGTCTAATTACCCGAGTTTTTACCGATATCAGCATTATAAACAGTTAGCCATACAGTAAAGAGTGAATTTTATAGCTTTTTGGTTAAGGTTGATAATTCTGCTATAATTTCCTAAGTGTGTGTAATAGAAAGCTAAAAATGTGTAGTATTATACATTAATGTCATATTAACATACAGACAAAACCATTTTGTGGGTTTGTGGCTATTTTTGTGGTTATAGGTGATGGAACTGGGAGCTTCAAGACAGTGAATTTGGAAGTATTTAAGCTGAAAAAAGAGAAATTATTTGTCCTTATCTCTATAACTTGGTATACTGATACTTTAATACCTAAAGTTCACGTGAGCCTGATTTTGTGGGCACACGAAATTTGAATCTCAAAATATTTTAAATTTTAAGATAAAGTGTTTAAGCCAGGATTTTTTAATTTATTTGAGTTATTATGTCTATAAATTTGACACATGATGTAATAATTACCTTAAAATGTATAACTTTGGTAGCTATATCTTGAAAATTAAGTGCGTTGTGGCTGTTTTTCACCTAAGTTATTTATGCATGGTAAGGGTCATCAAATGATGACGTTTAGAGCGAGTTGTGGGCCTTTAGTACACGTAAACGTGACGTCACAAAACAGCGCATGTGTATATGTGTCGTAAAGGCACGAGAGGCGCCAGTTTACCGCTAATTGTTGCATGGATATGGCTACTTTTAGCTACGGTTGTATCTCAGGCCGTGGGATCAAGTTTTACAACGCTACTACCTATCACGGCCAGCCGCACAACCAGTATGACTCTAACTGCATTGCCCTGATGTTGTCAGAATACCGAATGCTGGGAGCCTTGGGAGTGTTAAACTCCTTCAGCTCTTGAAAAAGAGGACCTCTTGGATAGGCTTGGCTCCAAGTTAGTAATATCAGCCAACAATTCTGACTGACTTTGCCTTCGCTTACTGCTGCCAGTAGAACACTGAGAATCCATACAGCCGCTTAAAGAAATTAAAACTGCCACCTTGCAGTTAGGAAAAGTCCCGTCTTACTGCTCGGGAAATTACCGCTGGACCGTAGCTCGTTAACTAAGCTATGTTTAATGACGAACTACCGCAAAATCTTGACGTCAAAAAAAAAAAAAAAAAAAAAAAAGGCTTAAAATGTATTAGAGTGAATGAGAAAAGTGCTGTTCTCCATTTTCCATTCTCTAAACAGGCAGTTTTACTATTGGAAACATTATTGGGATGATGAAGAAAAGGTATGTGTATGTTAAATTACATTACATGGAACCTAGTAAATTACAGGATACTCTCTTACTTTTCCAATGCTGGCATGCCTTTGCTCAGTGATGAGTTCTCTGTGTTCAATGGAAATATTCCGCAAGTCAAACAGAGACATTTTACCTTGAATGCATTGCAAAACCACACTGCTGAATAATTCATAATCAACCTAATACAAATAATAATAATAATAATAATAATAACAATAATAATCTATATAATAATACACTTGTGTGTCAGTAACCGACCGACAGTGTGTGTAGAGTCGGTAAAGCATCATATTACCGGAATGGGAAAGCATTTATAGCTGCTCTATAGTTGACAAGGAAAAAAAAAGTGTGACAGAGAGAAAAGTATGTCCATTGGGTGTCTGTATCTGTGTTTTTTCACTGAACTGAATTCAGAAGGTGTATTCACCTACAGTAGTTAACTAATCCACAACAAATCATGGCTATAAGTAAGGCAGAGAAACTGGAGAATGTAAAGGTCAAGAAAATTAGAAGCAGGTGAGAAAAGGCTGACTGATGCTATTACTTCAATGAAAAAAATGAAAGCAAATACACAGAAAGGACAGAAATACTGAGGAACAGGAGAGATAGACAGAGGAGGAGAATGGAACCCATGAGTTGAAAAGAGGAATTCGAAAAACTGGGATGACTCAGGAAGAAGAACAGGAGAGGGAAATCATGGATATAAATACCTTATGCCACTGCATTCCGAGTTTGTAAAAGTTAGCACACCAGACGCCATGGTGCGGCGGGGTACTACTACTACTATACTACTAATAATAACTAGTGGTGTGCTTGAGCACAAATGGCGAGCGAGCCTAAAGACTATACTATTTTTATATGAATGATTTTGACTTCTAACACTGAAGCTACTGAAAATAAGGTCCAGTTTTTTTATTTAGCATACAGGGTAAAGTGATTTCAGTGCCATAGTAACAACTCTCTGCAACTGCTTGGAAGGAAAACAACAACAACAAAAAGTTTTAAAAGTTTTCTTTGTGATATTCTTTAGCTAAGTAGTGGTTGTAACACACAATGCTTTGACACAACTGGACATGCACCTACACAGACTTACCTTCGCAGTAGTCTAGTGGACAATGTATTTTCAAGTAAATACTGTTGCACACGGCTTATAGCCATGACAAAGAGCGCATTGACTTACCACCGCCACTAAGGATTCTCAGAGCTCGTTAATTGAAAAATACTGGAACTGTGAACGCTTTACCTAACTTACGTAATTAGAAGCGTGGGCGAAAACAGAGGTCTCACGTACCCCATAAACAGATAAATAAATAAATAAATATAGCGAAATCTCGATTGAGTTACCCCTGATAGTGTCTCGCTCGCTTCGCTCGCTCACCAATTACAATAACTAATAAACTAGTGGTTGTGCTCCATAGTGCATTGGTGGCAAACGCTACCAGCAAGTTGAATTAAATAAGACTTCTTTCAGTCAATCACATCGCTCAGTATCTTCCATCTGACTTAACCGATGCAATAAAGTAACACTCTCATGGAAATAAAACAATGTATGTAGTCCAGTGAGCTGGATGAATAAATATTTATGCCAGAGCTAAAGAAAATTCTAGGACACAATGGAATAGTCATACTATCATTCCACCAACTTACCTAAAAAAAATTAAAAAAATTTTTTTTTAAGTGTCTCCCTGCTACATTTTCCAATACAATAACCATAAAAATATAGCACGTCGGCATGCACAAATACTTAATTGAAGAAAAGCCAGTAGCTCGATGAACTATGGCAGCTGTGACTCTGTGTGCATGTGCACCAGAGGGTTATTAGAATACTCATTATTTAACACCCCTCCCCCTTGACTAGTCAACAATGGATCTCAAAGACAGCCGGAATAAAGTGGTACTGAATACTTGAATTTTTGTTTCTCCATAGCAATACATTTTACTTGCCTGCTTAGAAATATTTGGAAGTTGACTGCAGGTAGTCACAAAGTGCTAAAAGCTTGCACTAGCGGTGCATTAACAACATGCTGTCTCTTAACTTGCCTTGTGTGTAGTGCTGCGGTGAATGGCATCCAGTAGCAACTTCTTCAATGTACCTTTTGTACCTTGGGCAGACTTGGCATAATCTTCTGCTTGGACTAAACTTTGAGATGGATTTAATAAATTAGTAAATAGATTTTGAACAGCGATATCCACGTTTTCTTTAGTTATACAAGCCTCATCCAAACCGTCAACCATCGCCGAAAACATATTTTCTGTTACTTCCCTTACTTGACCCTGACCCTCCACTGCTGATGTTGCATCCTTGGTAGCTGCAGCAGTACTACTTTCAGGTTCTTCTTCACCACCTGTAGCTTCATTGTGTTGTACTGGTACGTCTTGAGAATAAAGCGTAGGATTTGCCGGGGTCAGTCTTCTTCTCAAGTCAACATTACCACCAACGGTTGCTCCTAAATCAGCCATTTTAAAAAACGGGTATGGCCTTTCAAAATAACGCCACCCTTCATACTAATAGTGTACCTTTTTTTTTTTTTTGGTTCCCTCTCAGGCTCTCTTGAAGATATTCTAAGTCGATTAATCTAATGCATTGCTGCAGGAGAAGATATTTCTGAAGTGAATCAGGGAAGTAGCTGTTAATGCTCGTTTTATTAGGATTGATTGGGTTGTAATTAACAAGCACCACTTGTTGACCTAATATTCTGTTGTGACCCTCCGTATTCCCTTCACATTTGGATACAACATGGCCTCCCTGTAGAGATGGACTGACTGCCTTCAATAGGATCTTTGTGTGGGAGAATAAGCACTGTTCCCGCCGCCCCCCCTTGTTTTTTTTTTTTTATTGCTGTAGTTAGATATAGCTATGTGGCTGTCATGCTACGGAGAACAACAACCACAGTGCAGTGGGTTTAATTTCCTTTCGTTGCTATAGCAGCCAGTTGTTCTCTTTTTTCTTCCATCTCCAATATCTTAATTGGAACGCCATTATAACAATGATATCATTAAAATGTAGGGTGTTGGCATGCCACCCTATTCAAACAATTACATCTGGACAGTTACAAATACATTTACATTCAATGTTATCATACTTTTATGTATCGACACCACTTAATTCCATTGTGCTCTGGTTAAAAGTGAGGTCATTGTGGAGTAGCACATTGACCACTACTCTAAACGTAAGGGAAAAAATGAAACATGCCTATTAATTGACCTTGAAACTAGTTGGACTAAGGGTCTATAGAAAATGTAATCTGATTTTATTAGCATACTCTTCCAGAAACACAACACAAAAGTATGCAAGTAGCCAATTATAGGCACACATGATTACTATAAAAAATGTTCAAACACTTGTTATAGGCTAGAACATCCCATTTTATATGACAGTAATATCATTATAAATGTATCTAACACAGACCATTAAAAATGTACAGTTGTCATCAGGTAATGGTACACCCTGGTTTATTTAAGTAAAGAAAAATATTTATTTTCACCCCTTTCCCCTCGGTAAAAAAAAACAAAGAAAAAAACAGACAAACAAAACAACAACAACAAAAACAACAACAACACTAAAATTGCATCAAATGATAGAACTACTGGCCTTAGCTAACTTGCATAACTGACTTAGTGAAGATAAGCGATCAGCACACAGCAGAAATACAAGGAAAACTACAATGCTTGAGCATTGTGAATTCTGCTAAAACATATGCTGCTGCGTGATTGGAAATACCAAGAACTTATTCACCTCTCACACTTCTCCTTTAATGTATGCATGAAATGCAATAAGCTTCATTGTAAACAGCTGGACCACAACTGCTACACAGTGGTCCACAGGAAGGGTCCTCTGATTCAATTGAACATTCATCCCTCTTGGTGATTGCTTTGAAAAGATGTTTTAGTGATTCCATGAAGGATGCCAGTACCAATGGAGGAGCTATTTTCTTCAATCACACAATACCAAGGAGCTATTTTCTCCAATCACAATATCAATGAGCAATTTTCTTCCAGCTAATAACTGCAAAGCATGCGCGTGCGTTTAAAATGAATGCACCCCAATTAACAAACACACAAACACACACGGAGCCGGGAGCCCCCGCAGATTCCTGTATTTATAGCACCCCCGCTACCTGGAAAAGTGTCGTTCCATACCACTACCCCGCGGGCGGTGTAATTTAAGAAGAAGGGGTTGGGTAAAAAGGAGGGGGAAAAAAGGCAGGAAGCGAAAAGATGGCGGAATGTTGAAAGGGTGTTTTGCATCTCTAAATCAGCAATTTTCATTATTGGGTTGAGAGAGGGAGCAAGACTCTTTTATTATTAGGATTCAACGAAGAAAGTGGTAAGGCACGGGGAAGCTCAAAATTAGCTTTTATTTACTGGAGGCGTCGTCTTAAAATTTAGAGGAGCAGTGGTGTAGCGTGGAGCTACCCCTGGGTGGCCTGGCTGAACTATTTGTGAGTGTGGTTTAAAAGAAATGGCATCAGAAGGTGAGTGTGGAATGTGCTTCTTCAGTTATAGTTGAAAGCCTGACAGTCTTGCACTGAAGACTTATGTGGTTGTTTATTTGTGGAAGTGGAAAGTTTGCAAATGCACCCCTTTCCTTGAAGTAGTTAGCTGTGGTAGTTCAGGAATGAGTGCATTATTTTCTAGCTTCAGTAAGTGCTGAGACAATGTTGACGAACTAATATAGTCTTGAAATAGAATGCTAATTTTCAAAACACTCTAAATAGTGCCTACTACATTCACCCTTGGCCAAGGCTACCATTACTGTATCAGTCAATTAGCAAAATTGTACTGAAAAATTGATGTGTTAAAGAGCAAAGTAGCAAATGTTTGGTTGATTTTATGGACTTGGAAAGTTGATTATCCTGTAGTTTCTTTCATTACTTTGGCTTACCCAAGCTATCATATTTTCCCCCTCTTAGAAGGAGGTGGCGCTGCTGCTGGTGATGATGAAATCCAGTGGTGTTTCTCTCAAGTCAAGGGAACCATAGAAGATGAAGTTACAGATGGTATGTTTCAGCGAGTAATTTTGAAGTTTTTATTTTCATCTCCTCGCTTTGTGTTTTTGTTTCCATGGTTGTTGTGCAGCCGACATCATATCTACAGTCCAATTTAATCACGATGGTGAATTTCTTGCCACTGGGGACAAGGGAGGAAGGGTTGTCATCTTTCAGAGAGATGGCACAAAAATGAGAGTAAGCAAGCGTGATGGAGAGGCTTGTTATGTGGTCGATTAATCTATGGTAGAAGGGTTCTTTAGGGTATGAAATGGTAGTAATCTAACCTTACTCAGAATGAACCTTTGTAGAGTAAAGATGCAAGGGGATAGTTGCTCAGTCATCATTTAGACTGTAGGCAGACTATCAGTCTATTGGACAATATGCATTGGCTATCACGTTTGCTCTAAACTTTCCGACAATGCCTTGCATTCCATCTTTTATCTATACATTCCTTTTGGAGAGATGGTGTGGGGACTGCGTAGTGGTCACTGCATAAAGAATGCATGTGGCATGCTGCTAAATGGTCAGATATGTTGAAATCACAGCTATTTGGTTGTGAAGGAATAGATTTGGCAATTGTGAACTTCTGTGGAGTGGTCAGTCAGATCAATATCAATACTAAATACATATATGTGTACGTGTACTTATAAAGTACAAGTTGATTATCTCTCAGTTAATTGACAAGTCTAGATAGTTGGCTAGAAACCGAATTTCATATCGGTTTGTGGTTTGGTATATAAAAAAAAGCATGTTGGAGACAGGATTATGTTGCTAGCCATTGTTGGTTGTGGTGATTTTTTTTTTCCAATTCATTATACTTACTTTCAGTCATGGCTCTCTTCCAGTCCAATTGTCTCCTAGGTGTATCTTTAGCGACTTTTCAGATTTAGTTTGGCTATTTTCACATTGCTAGATTTCCCACACTTTATGTTTCCTCCCCTCTTCCTAGGGAGCTCCCAAGCCTCCTGTGGGTTCCCCTCCGGTTTTCCGGTGTGACTACAATGTATACAGCACATTTCAGAGTCATGAGCCTGAGTTTGACTACCTTAAAAGTTTAGAGATAGAGGAGAAGATCAACCAAATTAGCTGGGTCAAGCAGTCTGGATCTTCTTTGTTTTTGCTGACCACCAATGGTGAGTTTTTAGCAATTGATGAAGGATGTGATCGATAGGAACAGTTTGTAAATAATTGCATTGCTGAAATGTTCCACGTATGTATTAATTTTGTCGTGAATTAAGCTAAGCCATTTCATTTGTAATGGGGCATTATTATATAATGGGCATGCGTGATAGAGCTATGGTATAATATACAATATAAGTTAGAGAGTATGTTTGATGATCATTACCATATCTCGTGGATTGGCTGACATTTAGCTGCAGAATGTGGTTACCAATTAAGTCATTTAACGGACCGCTGTTTCTACTTCCCTATTTAATAGTTAATATTGGTTGTGCAAGTTCTAGCTGTGTATGAACTATGGCCTATCTAGTTTGTCATGAACAGTTTTACTGACTACACTTACTGCTTTCAAGTAAGGGTGAGTTTATTCATTTTCACGTGCATGTAAGACTATTACCTGCTAAATCAGATAGCAGAGTCATGTTTATGTTTTTTATTTGGTAAGCAAGTGAATAGAGCCAGGTGCTCATTTGAATTGGGTGAAACTTAGTGACTTTTCTGTTTATGATTTTTTTTTCTTTTTTAGTTTTGTGGTACCTATAGGTATCTGAGGTATGTATTCGTTATGTACACGAGATATACTTCCTACTTTTTAATTACTATTTCCTGTCACTCTTTATTCCATTGTGTGCATGCTTGCCGTTTTGTTGTCAGCAGCAGTGGACTGCTAAAGTTAAGAATGCTTTAAATTAGAAAAAAAAGCAAAAAACTGAAGGTCGGTCCATACACTTGAATTTAATGGCCTATATATGTGTACTTTTTGGTGAATTTGCTTGACTATCTCATTCACCATCACTGCACTACCGAGTGCACTCATTCGTTTGTCCTGTTACAGTTTATTGTGTGCTTCTTGTTCTTGTGCTCACACTTTGCTCACTCAGCACATACACGCTCACATACACGCTCACATGCACACACACACAAGCTACACGAAACAGAGATTGAAGGAAGTAATAATCAGTGGATAGTGCCTCATGGCATGTTTAGTACAGAATAGTTGTGAGTGTGTTAGTGAAGATGTGTGGTAGTGATGATGATGATGATGATGATGATGATACGGAGGATGATGATGAAGAGGTGGAGGAGGATGGCAATGAGCGATGATGATGATAATTATTAGTGGCGAGAACATATTTAACTAAATCATAATTCAGTTGATGGACCTTAGCATCTTTATCAAGTTTCTAATGCCAGAGGACAATCAATGACAACTTCTGGTAAAGTGAAGAGGTACACTCTGTGCAATTAAGTTAACGTCTAACCTCCCCCTCCCCCCAACCTCCTGATAGTTTGCTAAAGTGTACTGGACGTGGTTGTGAGCGAGGTTACTCAAGTGTGAGAAAGAATATGGTATTGAGATATAACAAAGCATTACTAAAGCCTTAAGGGAAAGATGGCTTGTATTGTACTATATTAATAGTATTTTCACACAGCTAATAGTGCAGAATGGGTTGTATTATTAGCAAAGCAGTATTCTACGTAATTCTATTGGAATTGTCAGTGAACGTTTAATAGTTTTATCCCTTATGCTTTTGCCTACTCACAAATTTATTATTATTATTATTGATTAAATGCATCATGAAATATTATCAATACAGTTAATTTAAAGTGATAGTATAATAAATGATTAGCATAAATAATACCAGACTAAAGTAATTGCAATAAAAACCAAAATATTAAGTAGATTTTGGGTTGCTGTCCACCCCCCAAGAATTTCAGAGCATATTATTTCTTGCCTATTTCTACATACGCATCACACTGGCATTTTTAATGAACCGAACACTCCTTAGTGTGTAGTAAATTTTTTTATATGTGCCAGTGATTTAAGGATGTAGAATAAGGCACAATTGATTGTTATATTGTAATAACTCTAAAGAGTTTTTTTTATTATTATTTTTATTTTTTTTAAATTTGTTATGTGCTTCATGGGTCTCTGTAATCCTTTCTGTCGTGTTCAGTGTGTTTTGCTAAATGAAAATGGTCTCTCTTGTGTGGGATGGTTGAACTACTCAGCAAGGGTCATTGAACTTATTAATAGACCCTTGATAAAGGAGGAGTTGAAGGGTGGGGGTAGGTACTGCATGAATATCTGTTGGGGGCACTGATAAGATGAAGTGGTGGCATTCTTGCAACTGAGATAAGATATGACAAAATACTTGGTTTCCAGTGAGGTCGGTTGGAGGAGAAATGTAAGTTGTCACTATGCTATTTATATTTAGTTTGGACTGTTTTGTTGTTGCTTATTGTTGTTGCACTTTTGTAAATGGGTAGATGCATACATTGATAAGTTAGGTTGATGAAGGAAGGTGGCAATTGTCAGGTAGGGAGTAGGGTGAGTTGGTGGGTAGGGAGTAGGGTGAGTTGGTGGGTAGGGAGTAGGGTGAGTTGGTGGGTAGGGAGTAGGGTGAGTTGGTGGGTAGGGAGTAGGGTGAGTTGGTGGGTAGGGAGTAGGGTGAGTTGATGGGTAGGGAGTAGGGTGAGTTGGTGGGTAGGGAGTAGGGTGAGTTGGTGGGTAGGGAGTAGGGTGAGTTGGTGGGTAGGGAGTAGGGTGAGTTGGTGGGTAGGGAGTAGGGTGAGTTGGTGGGTAGGGAGTAGGGTGAGTTGGTGGGTAGGGAGTAGGGTGAGTTGATGGGTAGGGAGTAGGGTGAGTTGGTGGGTAGGGAGTAGGGTGAGTTGATGGGTAGGGAGTAGGGTGAGTTGGTGGGTAGGGAGTAGGGTGAGTTGGTGGGTAGGGAGTAGGGTGAGAGGGATAAATGGAAGGGGTTGGATGGATGTGAGGTTGGGTTGAAGAATAAGGGTGCTTGTAGCAGGGTTGGATTCTTCACTTCAAGGTATGTTTCAGGTTGTCCCTTACCCTGTTAACACGTGTGATAGTCCTTGAAATGACAGTGAGAGTGTGGTGGCTGATACAGGTTGAGTTCACTACATGCTGCATATTTGGTATGGAGGTTGTGTATGGTTTGTTACTTGATGTTGTGTAACTTCAAGAGGCTACTTATATACTTAATAGACTTATTTTAGTTGCACAATTTTGAGTTGTCTGTGTGTGGCAATGAATGGTACTGGCTCACTGACTTCGTCTGTTATTCAAGCATGAGCAGTTTCACTTTTAAAGGCAATGTATTGTTCCCATATGGAGTGCTTGGCCAGTATAGAAGGACAAACAAGATACCAAAGCATAAGCTCTGGACATATTGCTTGGCTTTGAGGGCTTTTAAAAGCCTGCAATACCATTTAAGGTTTGGTATTAATTATCTGACTTTATCTGACCACCTTAGACTTAAGCTTCAAACCAACTGTTAAAGTAGTATATATTTCTTAGAGTCTTATTACTAAAGATATACCTGATGAACTTAGGCCATGGGATGGCCTAGATTTTGTGGGTTCTGGCTCACAATATGATCTCCAGAGTAGAATGTGGTTTCTGATATAGGAAGGGTCAGGTATTGGCTATCACAACTGATACTCCTACACTCTCTACTATGTCACTTGGGTTACTTGGCTGGGAAGAGAGATGGTTTTCAGGCTAAAATAGACACTGAGGCAAATTATATATAGAGAGATACAATAGCTCGTAAAACAGTGGTATTCATTAATGATATGAATGTGAGAAAATTTCATGAGATGAAGCTGAATGATATTTATTGCCACACGAGTGCTATTAATCCTTAATACTAGTTTTCAATGCTGTTGTTGTGTTAATACTGTAGCGAAAGATGATGTTAATTTCTGTAGATTTTTTTTTTTTTTTTAAATCACGCATCTCTGATTCTGGCATTTGTCACTTTTCTTTCCATAGCTAGTGAGTGTTGCTGCTGTGATATTGCCTGTGGATGAAGTGCATAGAGGTCACGAATAGATTACCGTGACCAATAGACCATTATTGCTGTTTTCCACTGCAATGGTCCCAAAATACAGTAGACCCTCAATTATCTGAACACCTCAGGACCGAGGGTTGTTCGGATATTTGAAATGTTCGGATATTCGAAATAAGTCATTTGAATGGGGTCTTAATCTCTTATCTATTTAATGCACAGCAAAATTCCAATGAATATCATTATAATTCCCAAATAATGGTGTTCGGATTAGCGAGAGTTCGGATAAACGGGGTTCGGATAACTGAGGGTACCACTTTTTTTTGTATTGAAAAATGACCCATCACAGGTAGGAATGACTGTGTCCCAAGCCTAAATTAGTCTGTTTTGTTTGTGTATTCTTTTTCTATCAGAAACAGAGTATTACACACACACATATAACCATAAAATAAACAACAGCAGGACAATAAAAAAAATAAAAAAAGAACTACAAGTTTTTAGGATGAAACATTAAGAACAAGATAAGGACAACTAAAGAACAAGCAGCACTTAGAGTTTGATACACTCCTAGATGTCGATGATTGATGGTGCTATGATGGGACAGTGGTTGGGATGAAGATGGGGCAATAAAGGATAGGGAATTTTAGTTTCCCTGTTTGAGTAAAAGTGAGAATTTAATCTCAGCTAATCTCATTGATCCTTTCGGTTGTTGGGGATGTTTCACGGCCCAGGAAGAAACCGGATCGACTACACAAATAACAAAAAACATAAGCAGTAGCAACCAGATGTCTTTCACTTGCTTGGCCATCTGTAACCTGAGGTCCTGTGTACTGTGGATTTGAAGAAGTGTTCACCCCAGAGACTATCACAGCTGATTGATGTTGGGTATTCTGGAGCTTTTTTTTTTTTTTTTTTTTTTTTACATACGTTTTTTTTAGCGGTGAAAAGACTTAGAGTAAATATTTGTTTAAAGATGTACAAAATCTCTTTGTTATGAACACTTTGTAGTGTGTACCAGTGTTCAGAACTTGTGCTTAAATCCGTTCTCTTAAAGTGATTCTTATAACTAAGCAGTTGAGTACATATATGTAGGTATATATAAGTAATCAGACTCTTCTACATGATTTGAAGTTTAGTGTCATCCTTCACATTGTTCTAAATGTTTCTATAAACTTGTTTTTTTTATCATTGTGTTTTCTGTCCCATATTATGTAAGCATCAATAAATTCATTCCTTCAATCATCTTGGCTTACTCATAGGCCGTACTGTGTGATTGGATGTCCCCTAGTGGTGTGTGTGTGTGTGTGTGTGTGTGTGTGTGTGTGTGTGTGTGTGTGTTCATTGTCCCCTTTTTATTATTATCACATACCATAGAGAGTTGTTGCCCCCCTTGGTTGCTATGGTTCTGTAGCGTGTTGGAGCATATGGAAACAGATTAGTTCAACCGTGGATTGCCTTATTAAATTACTTATGTATTTCTTTGATTTAATTAAGTTTTCTTAAGCTCACCATAAGCTATTTACACATCTGGGTCAAATACCATAGTACACTTTATTTCCGGACTTCTTGTGGAGGGAATTATGTGTACCCCCACCACACAGTGGCGCTTGATGTACTATGTAACTTCAAATTCAGTAGCATAAGGTTTTTTTTATTTATTTCATTCTTATATCCTCTACCACTTGGTTCATTTTTTCTCTCCTGCTCTCTTATTCTTGAATTCTTTCTTCTCTTCAGCTCTTTCTTCTTGAGTCATGGATTCCCTTCTCTTCCCACATCTACCTCTTCCTGTTTCTCTGTCCTTCTATCCGTGATTGTGGACTTACGCTATGAGAAACGTGAAACTGTTGCTGTCCATTTAACACATTATGAACTTTCGCCGTCCTCGTCTGCTCTCGCGTTGGAATGAGCTCACTTGCTAGGCACACCCTCCATTCACACACCACCGTCGGCAGCTTTACTGACGATGCTTTACCGATCTAATTTGACAACACTTTACCAACCCAGTTCAGCTCATAAATTATTCATGAATACACACACTGTCGTTGTTACTGACAGACAAGCATATTATTATTCGGATGTTGAGATGCTCCGAACTTATCTTCTGGCAACAATTGCACTCTTCAACTACCACCGTCTCTGCCCCCTCCCTCTTCCCCTACTTTTTAATTAAATCATTGTTTCATACAGAGGAGGGAGAGGGAACATCCCCCATGGCAAAAGTTTCCCCCCTAACTAAACTTCAGAACATAGCTGGTGTAGTTTTTGTATTGTGACAGAGGAACTCTAAAGTGCTTAGGTCCTTCAGAGAGGGGCACTATCAACTTATTGTCCCAGCCTGACACTTAGTGTCCCTCCAATTGCGTTGTGAGGAGCAGTCACTACGTTCTAAATTAGTTAAGCACTGTGCATCCGTTATGTACTACCATACTACCATTTTTACTGTTCCTCAGGCCCTAAGTAGCGCCCTGACTGTGCTCAGGACACTACAGCCTAGAGCCTTCAGGACTCTAAAAATGATAGTTCCCTCCAAGATGGCGCCTAACTATTATTTATCCCCTCTATATTCTCTCCAGATGAAGTTCTTTCTTCCCCATTCTTCGTACGTTATACTCTCCTCCAAGGTAGAGTTATTCCTTCAGTTGTGACGGAGTGTTTGATAGCACTAGTTATATGTATAGGGGGGGGAAAAATAGAATAAAGGAATAATATTGTTTTAAATTTTGAGATACAGTGTCTCTATTTCGTCAAGAATTTTCAAAGTGAACCTTGTTTAGTGATGTCCTTCACTGCTATTTTTATTAAATTGCTGCTTGCAAGCTTCCGAGTCTAATTTGATTGTTTTCATTGCAGTGATGGTGTGGTTGGGAGGGGGGGGGGGGCAAGAGGGAAGTTTCCAACCCACCTTAACTGCCCCTCCCTAAAAGAATTGCCATATTTTAATTGTTCAGAACAAGCAACAATATTACAATAGCCGAGAGTAACCGATGCAGCAACATTAAAGAATTTTCCTAATGACTATATTGTTTGAATTGTCTATTATTTAGTAAAATTTAGTTTGGAACCTTCTACGGTGACTCTCATCAGCCATGCTAAGTTCTGTACTCTCTGCTGTAGTTGCACCCACTGGGGTTGAAAACGTGATAGCTATCACTTACATAGTTGGAATGTTTGTGAAAAAAATTCCAGTGAAGGCAGCAGAACTTTCAACTCTTCTGGGACCTCTTGGAGTCCTGATGCTTTCCCCAGTGACTTTGACTTAATCTTGAAGAATAGTCCCTCTTGTCTTACGTTTGATTGATTTCTAAGCAAACAAACGAAACATCAACTTGGGATTGTTGTATTACGTTTGAGGTTCTCCTTTCCTTCCTAAAATAATGCTTTGTAAAAGTAAAATACATTTCTTGGTGTATAACTTAGTACAGCTTTAAAACAGCCAGCAAATAATGCATTTTCTTTCCCCAGTTTGGCTGCTGTGTTTTTTGTTTTGTTTTTAGTTTTTGCAAGTGGTAACTTTAGCCTGGTTTCTGTGTCATCTTGGTAGGTCTTGGCGAGCTATGTCTAAATAGATATGACTTGCTTTCCCCAAGGAAGTAATTAACTAGTTTCCTAGTTTTTTTAGTGGGCCATAAAAGGTAACTGTAAGTATGCCACCCTACAAGTCACATTATTGTTGTTGTTGTTGTTATTGTGATTATTAAGTATTTTTCCTATCCAACTTGAAATTTTCTTATTGCTATAAAATTTTTATTGTACCAATATTTAAAAAAGAATTGTACTAAATCAATTAGTTTGTTATGTTGGGCCAAGGGAGGTATTAACTATAACCTGCTAAATAGTTTCATTTCTTATATATTTTATCCAAGTTTAAATTTTCCAGATAAAACTGTGAAGTTATGGAAAATCTCAGAGCGATTCAGGCGGTACTCCAATTTGAACACAGTCACAGACGAAGGTGCCAAGAGAGACGAGAGCAGTATCACTCAATTACGTGTGCCTGTCAAAGTCCAGGATGACGTCTCCATAGAGGCCATGCCTCGTCGCATCTTCTGCAACGCACACACCTACCACATCAACTCCATTGCTGTCAATAGTGATGATTGCACGTATCTGTCCGCAGACGACCTCAGAGTAAACCTGTGGGATCTGGAGAGAACTGACCAGAGCTTCAGTATCCTTCATTACACTACATTTTCGTGGGGGGGGGTGTTGTTTATTTGTCCGTCTGTATGTTTTAGGTTTGTTTTGTTTTTGTTTTGATGGCAAAGGACAACTATTGGCAGATGTTACACAGCAGTAGTATAAACTATGAGGGTTAGTGTGAAGCAGGGTTTGAAAGTTGAGGGATTATCTTAATCAGTGATGAGTATGTCTTGAAGACGTGTCGTTCCTTTTTCAGGTCACTTTTTCAGGACAGCCATAAGCGAGTCAAATTTGTATCAAATTGGCAGTATCTGGGTGATCCCTCTGTTTCAATGATGTCATTCGTGTGTGAGAGAGAGTATTTCTTTAGCTTTCCCACCATTACCAGTTGTATTAATGATGATGGTTAAGTCTATATGGTATGGACTTGGCTACATTATGGTTTATTATAGCTATTAGGTTATTTTGAACTGTGAAGGGAGGGTTTCCTCTTTTAGCGACCCTTTACCCAATGAATTTTGTCTGTGATTTGCATTGCCTATTGAGTACTCTTCAACATGTTTCAAGAGTGCCAGTAATGAATAGCAGAGAATGGTCTGACAGTCAAAGAATATATTACTGAATGAGTAAAAAAAAAATTCCATTTTCAAAAATGTTAATTTGACCTTGACTGATTTCTTTCTTCCCCCTAATAAGACATTGTTGATATCAAGCCAGCCAACATGGAGGAACTTACAGAAGTGATCACTGCCGCAGTCTTTCACCCGATTCAGTGCAACGAGTTCGTTTACAGCAGTAGTAAAGGATCGATACGATTGTGTGACATGAGGGAGAAGGCTCTGTGTGATGCACACGCTAAATGTGAGTGGGAGGGCGGGGCATTTTCGAATATATATATACATGTAATAGTTAATCATGGGTGTGAGTAATTATTGCTGATAACCGTCCCAATCCCGAGGCCGAAGAACAAGGGAGAGGGCGGTTATGTAGCAATAATTCTGAGAGTTGCCATCGTTTAACTATTTTATACCATAGTTAACTTTTTGATGAGAGTAAAAGACCAAATAAAAAGAACAAATATTGTTGTTTTGAGGGAGAAAACATGTCTAATTAATGCAGCAAGGGTCATTCCAAAACAATTGAATGATGATATCTGGTGACGTTCACCAGGCAAGACTTTATGCTCAAATAAATAATTCTCTGTGCCAGTACTTTATATAGGGATGGTGTAACTGTTCGCAAAGAAAGCTTCATACAAGCAACAAAACTAGATTTTCATTCATAGCTTTAAAAAACGTGATACATCACTTCATACCAAACTATTGGTGCATCTCACTTTATTCTGTCGACAAAAAACTCTTCTGTGTGCAATTTAAACTCTCTTTGTGGTACAAAATATTTTTTCCGCAGGCGATTGGAGGGGAGTAACACAGTGGAATAACATTTTTAATCCATGGCAGTTACACAGGAACTACAGTATAAATATATATATATATTCAATAGCTGGCTAGTGCTACTCTACATGTGAGGGTTATGGTACTCATCCAATGTGTCTGTCAGTCGGCAGTGGATATTTGAAAATGGTTGACGTTTTAGACAGCTGAAGTGATTTAATTGCTTTTTTAGTTTTGTTTTTTAAGAGGAAAGGAGTCAAATGTTGCATACATAATCTTAGCTCCACCCCTTTGCAGTCGGGTTGTAATCATGTGTGAGTTAGTATTTTTTTTTTTTCAAACACCATACCACCCATTTATGTGGCTCTGGCTTTTTGTGCCTCTGTATAACAACCTTTTTCGTGGTCATTTGTAATCAACATTTTAGGCCTTTGGGGGGGGCTTTTTGCCCCTCCCCCTTTTGAAAATTATTATGACCTTCATGGTGACATTTGCCACAAAATTTCATTCAATTTCATGAAAATGAGAAGACCCCCTGAAAATTAAAACAATTGATTTGATCCCTCTCAAGTAAAGAATACCCTGCAAGTATTAGTGCTATGTGAAGAGTCTTAGCAAACTTTGCCACTAATCTTTGTTTACATTAACTGGACAGACTATCCAGTCACTCATTCATTATCTTTGAGTTTTTCCACTCATCGGAACACACCCACAAATTAATGAGTATTTCCATAAGATGTGCACCTTTCATGGTTGGTTGATACTAAATTATTTCATTCAGTCAAATTTATTTCTGTAGTGATGTGGGGCTTGTGCCCTGCCACTCCCCTCCCGCCTGTGGGATTGCAATGGGACTCAAGTTGTTGAGTCTTCAGTTATTGTTCCTTCAACGCCTGATTGCATTTTGACATTTTTGTCAATTTCATTTGAGATCTCTAACGGTGTGACTATAAATGCTAGGAGGTAACGCTACAAATTTTGACTTGTGTCATGATTTATTGTTCATTGGGGAAAAACAACCCAGCTTTAATTTTCACAAAGTCCATCATAGCCTACTTCACTCCTTTTCACAGGCTACCTAGGAAGTCCAGTGGTGAAAGAGTTGCTCTTATTTACCCACGAGTTTGCTTATTCAGAATGTACTGTATCTCACTTCCTTTCCTGAGGTGCACACTGGGATGTACTATGAGTATGAATGCTGTAAATCACATGTATTGGATACACACCAGTGTTGGCTGCTAGATACAGTGAGATGCAGTCACATTCAATGTGGCAATAGAGGACAATCAAAGCTTTGAAAGTGGTTACTTATTATTAAATGGTTGGTCAGCTGCATCATTTGACACTGGCAACTAGTCAGCAAGAAAGAGGAGGTATCTATCTGCAGTTTCTCTTATCGCTGGCCTTTCCAGTTCTTTTGTCTTTTCTCCAGTTCTGTGCACTTCCCCAGCACTCACGGCTGTTCACTCCAGCGAGCAGTATCGCCTTGTGCTCTCTCTCTCTTCCTCTATCTCTCTCTTCCTCTATCTCCTGGCCTTTGTTATCTATGCCCATCATTAAGTTCTGCTCCACAGCACAGCTCCTGCCTCCTTGTAGCTTATATTATGTAATGGTTTGATAAACGTGTTAATGTGTGTTTGTTGTTGTTGTTGTTGTTGTTGTTGTAGTATTCGAAGAGCCAGAGGAGCCTGCAAACAGATCATTCTTCTCCGAGATCATCGCTTCTTTGAGTGATATTCGATTCAGCCACAGCGGACGATACATTCTATCCCGGGACTACCTGACCGTTCGGGTGAGCTGTTGTGACGAACAAACATTCTGTATAGTACCTCATAATACATTCTGGTGTATTCCCTGAAAACTTAGGGTGTGTTTTTTACATGTTCGGTCAATGCTGGTTAACAAATCACCAACAATATTTTTGACATTCTTGTTCTAATTGCATAGCTGAAGCTAACCACGTCAAAAGGCTGTAGTGTAGGAAATTAGTTCAAACTTTCTTCTATAGTTGTGCTTGGTAATGCCAGCAAATTGATTGTGGGCGTGATTAGTAGTTGAGTGAACGTTTTCGTATTAGTTTACGTTTGGTCAAATGTCTTAGCACTACGGACTACGACAGTAAAAGGGGGGGGTTTAGTTTGTTTGTTTTTTCCTGCAGAAATTCATCATATACATACTTATAAGTCAGCAATGTTCTTGTGTATTACTTTTCTATAATTGTGCTACATTCATTTCTATTGTTACATATTGCTTGTTGTTGTTGTTGTTGTTATGATAGGTATGGGATGTCAACATGGAGTCCAAGCCTGTTGAGACCTACCCAGTTCATGACTACCTGCGGAGTAGACTGTGTACCCTGTACGAGAAGGACTCCATTTTCGACCGGTTTGAGTGTGGCTGGAATGGGGATGACTCGTATCCTGTAGTAGCTTGCCAGAGTGTGGCGGGAAGTTACAAGCATGTCTCTGTGTGAGGCAATTTGTCCCAGACCCGGCACAGTAGGGCTTTGATGTGTTGTCAAATTACAACTGCAGTGCTGTGGTTAGAAATAGTTGCAGGATTTCCCAGTGTATCTGGTGTGTCCAGTGTAAGGAAAGTGTGGGGGTTGATTTCACTTCACTTACATCGCTTTTTTATAGTTATTTTAGTGATTTCTATCACTTCTTAAAATTATTTATTATTTGCTGTGTTGTTGTATGTAATTTGCACATGTTAGTAATCTATTTTTAATTAAAGATTTCATTTGATATTTTTGCAGTAGGATGAGTCAGTGCCCTTTAGGCTAATTTTTCAGTGTGCGTGTGTGCATGTGCTGTATCATCGTTAGGATGGTCAGACAAATGTAGAAATAACTTTGTACCAGGAAATGTTCGGTTCAGTTGGCATTTAACTAGTGCATTGTCAGCTGAATACATCTATTGCAGGCTTGGGTGGGTGTTATTTCCATGCAATTCCAGTGACCCACTCTCCGCTGACTTTGTAAACCTAGACTTGAGGAAGTGTCTGTAACCTTGAGTGTGTGATACTGTTTTTTCATAGACTGACATGTAACCTAATCGTAAGACTAAATACAAGCCGATGTAATACATTTTGTTTCCCTCTTCAATTAAAGTGCATTCTTGTTCTCTTGGTTTGGTTTCTGAGAAAATGTGAAGTGTCTTATTGAAGTTGTGAGATGTGACCAGAGTTTGTTGTTCATAGTGCCCATACTTGACAAGATAGCATGTGCTACAATTATTGATGCGTTGGGTTGGCCCCACCCTGGCATTCCCGACTTCATTGCATGCGGCTACTAACTAGTTGGCTACATGATTGTCTCCCATGCTTTCTGCATGGAATGTTGTGGGTCTTATCCCCTCTGTCCTGCCCATATTGAGACCCAATGAGCCCTATTCTCCAGTGCAACAGGAGAATGAGTGATGCCATTGTTGGCTTGTGGCCTGTAAATTGCATCTGTTAGTTAGTTTGTTTGTTTGTTTGCATGGGAGATTTTTGCATTCTCCATTTCTGGTTTGTTACCTCAGGAATGAATGCATTTAGCCAAGCTCCCATTTGTGATGCTGTGATCTGTTTCTCCTCTTTTCATGTCTTGTTCTCTAAGTTCTGATTATAGTAATAGTAGCATGCAAAGAGCCATATTGGAAGGAGGTGTGTCCTGTAACTATCTCTGTATGCCTCTCCTGCACTTTTAATTAATTAATTAATCTGTTCTCTGACTATGTCTTTCTCACCTTTTTATATGTTATACATTTTTATGTTGGTGCTGAAAATGTGTGGTAGTTGAGCTTCTAGTTTACAATAGTTACTATTGTTTCTCCATTGAGCAGCTCGTAGTATCCAAGTTTTATACAGTCTGATTTAGTTGGGCTTCCTTTTTTTGTTAGAGTGTGTGACTATTGCCTTGAGCAAGCCTTGATTCAGCTTGGCTGTGATTAGTTGTTGTTTTTTTGTTGTTGTTGTTTTTGCTACTAAGGTCTAAGTAAAGTCTGAGGGTTCATGGGAAAATGACAAGATTTATTAAATTTAAATATTTTTTCTTAACTTTTTCATCAGTAAAATAATTACTGGAGCATATAACAATTTCTTCCGCGTGTTTGACAGACAGTCTAAGCGGGACTACTGCTATGAAGCATCACGGGACATGTCCACCTTGGGACGGATTCTCAGACACAAGAAAGTCACACCCAATGCACGAAAACGCCGTGACGAAGTGAGTACGGACAACTTGGATTACAACAGGAAGATCCTTCATGCAGAATGGCACCCTAGGGACAATATCCTGGCCATTGCCGCCACAAACAATTTGTATCTCTTCCATGAACAGCAACCTTAAAAATCTCTTGCCAAGCTGTGCAATATGTAGATTGTTGTTTTTTCCCCCTTCTCGCTTTCTCTCGGGAAGGCTTTGTTTCTCGTTGCCCCAGTCTCTCTTCCAGCTTTCTAGATCTGTTCTCAATCATTTTGGTGTAAATTTATTTTAGTACATGTTCAGTTTCGCTTCTCGTCCTTTTTTTTTTTTTTTTTTTTCCCATCCAAATTTACAAACACCCAGTGTAGTTAAACTTTTGCTTTATGTTTTGTTATATTTTGGGGTCCCCTCCCAAGTACCCCTATGTGCACTTTTTATTTTAGGTATATTATTTAGTGCATGCAGTCATGTACTTGGTAGTAAATTATTACATGTCGTTGTAGCAATTTTATTTTATTTGCATGTTATTATCACTATAAAAACTGCTATTCATTGCTTTGTTGTACATAATAGTGAATTTATTATTTATTGATGTTGCAAAAATAATATTTCAATGAGAGTAAAACTCGGTCTGCTGCCATACTTAATGTGCTTTTTGTATTTAAGAAAACTACTAGCCTATGTGTTATCTAGCAATCAGAACTGCGCAGTGAGGTACAATTGGGGGCTAGATTATAGCAATTTGATGTTTATTTTTTACATTATAGTTTTTTTTTGTGAATCTCTCTTACATTGGGATTGTTGGTGACTCAGTGTAACACTGAAATAATGTATTTTCAATTGGTTTCACCAAAAAGCCTGCCATATGCACACACACTTAGTTACTAGTGTCTTGATTTAGCAGCTTGGATGATAGATGTTCTATGGTGGCTGGATAAAAAAAGGCATTATAATAGAGTTGAATTGGGGTTAAAAGTTTTTATTCATAATAATATGTCCAAAAAAAGAATCGAGTGTATCAGGAATGCACGAGTATGTGATAAATTACTTCCAGGTGTTCTGCCAACAAATTCCATATTATATCCTTTCTTCAGAGAATTACACAATTTCATACCATAAAAAAGAGGTAGTGATTATAATGAATGATCCTGAGATGTGTGAGCATGTGGTGAAGTAAGTAACTATAGAACTGGTTTGGGAGGCTACATATAAGAGATGGCTGATGGGCGTGTGATGATGCGTGAAGAGAGTGTGCCGCATCAGTGCAGACGCCAGCTACGACAACTATTTCTGACTTCCTGAACTGGTTACATGTCCTCTGTAAAGCTCTTCCTTTTCTCCAAAATTCTTCTCAACTCAGGAGTGGTCCTGTCCAGTGTTTTTGACCTTCTCATTACCGGGCGATCCCTTTCTTCACCGTTCTCGACAGTTTTCTTCTCTGTGTCTTCTGCTTCGTCCAGCCTTTGGTGCTGCCGGGCAAGAATCTTTGCCAGTCGTGGGTCAGTTTGGCTCGTGGCCTTGTTAATGCTGTTTGATTTCAGGAGAAGTCCCCCTTCATCACTGCCAAAAGGAGAGGACCACCTTTTGAGATTCCTAGACCCTCCACCTTCACTCTTCAGGCTGTCTGGACTCGACTGCACACTGGTGCTCTCTCTGTATTTGACGTCAGGTGAACTCCCTGGAACCGAGAGAGAGTTAGGAGCTCCTTTCCTTGACGACTTGACCTGCTTTTCCAGAAACTCTATCCTCTTATTTGCGGACTTGAGAAGTGATTCCTTTGAAGCTAAAACTTGTTTCTTGGCCAATATTTCCCTGTCTTTAGCCTTGATGAGAGCATCTTTGGCTCTGAGTCCAGTCTCATGCGCTTTCACCCTCCCTTCCTTGCTCTGTAGTGCCACCTTGTACCCTTCCATTTCTTCTTTTATACTTGCCAGAACCTCTTCTTTAGAATGGACCTCCAACTTCAAAGGTTCCATTTGCATCTTCACAGCCTCTATTTCTTCTTCTTTGGCTTCCATAGAGATAGTCATGCCAGATACTTTTTCCCTTATCAGAGACAGCTGGCCCAAAGCAAGGAACATGTCCAGAACATTCTCGTACTCTGGCTTCTGCTCCTTCAGCTGCTTGCCCAAATCCTTGGACACATTATCAATTTTGGGCCTCTTCTCAGGGTCTTCATTTAAGCATTTCAAAATGAGATCCTTTAACTGATGGCTGTCTTCCACTTCATTCAGAAAGCGCTCTCTTCTTTTTACTTCAGTGAGTATCACGGGCTCATTTACATTCTCTGGGTTTCTGTGATGCTTGTATTCCAGAGGACTCACTTCCTTCTGGAGCACTACATGTAATATGACATCTCCCAGACAAAAAATATCACCAGCTTCAGCCGGTTTTTCTTCAGGGGGCTGGTATGGGTAATTGGAAGGCGTGGATGTCTCGAGTCCAAAGTTAACGGCATCAGCAATCTTGACGTGAAGCCCCTCGGTGAGGAGAATGTTGTTGGGATTGAGATGGCCGTGGACCACTGGTACAGGAAGATGGTGGAGGTAAGCCAGTCCCAGGGACACTTCGGCCATGACGCTGTACTTTGAGAAATCAGGGATTTCGGGGTACCTCTGGAAACACGTTTTTAGGCTCAATGGATAGAGCTCCATGAAGAGGGTGGGAGGCGTGAAGGTATCCATAATGTGCACGCCCAGAAACTGGGCAATATGGGGGTGCCGCAGCTTGCTGAGCTGGAGGCATCCTGGAACAAATTTCTGTCGGAAGTCATCCATGGAGAAAATGCTGATGTTAATCTTCTTTGCTGCATATGAGACGCCATTGTAAGTGAGACTGGTGGTGTCTCCATACAGGCCTGATCCAAGATGCTCCTCTTTCACCAGCTTCTGATCAAAATCAGGGAAAATAAGTTCTGCCAGGCTTTCTTTCCATTTCTGGACTAAACTAGTAGTGTCTGAAGTAGATGCCATTCAGCATCCGTCGAAACCCGCAAATTATAGACCAGCTAAAGAATAAATACCTTCGAATTACTGGGTAAGTTTATAGAACTAATGGAGAAAGATTCTGCGTGGGTCTCGAGTTGCAGAGGCTGCGGAATTTAACTATATACGCTGCAGTTTCTCGCGTCACGCTCCGGTAGCGCAATGTACCACGGAATGTCGGGAATGCGCAACCTCGCCTATAGCCACTCCGTTTGAATTTCAACTATTCTAAGAAAACTACTATCTTTATTCACTTCTCTCTGTTTTATCAAGATTTAAAGTCAATAATTTCTTGACTTTTGTTGTTGTTGTTGTTGTTTTTTTTAATACCATAACAATTTTAATGCACATTATTCATAGACTTTTGGAGAAGTTCAGAAAAAGACTAAGCTGTCATAAAAGAGATTAAACAATGCTGAAAATAGTGAGTGAATGAGTGAACTAGCGAGTATGAGAGTTGGTGTTACCAAGACTTGGAAGACTTGCTTGGAGTGACTGTACCAACTTTACTGGACATGAAGTCTACCAGAGCAAGAAACCCACTGCGCCTCTTTCTCCTACCACCTGTACAACATAATAACAGCAACAATATAATATAATAATAATAATAATAACAACAATAATAACAACAACAAATAACAGTTTTAAGTTCAGAATTCTAGCACAATAAATTTGAAAAGTTTTTTTTGATCGAAATCGTTCCCAACAACCTAATTATAGACTTCATCATCTGTCTCACCAAATAAGGAGTAACAGACCACCAGCTACTCGCATCAATTAATCCCATCTTGTAAATCAACCAGCATGAGAATTGCAACCTGACACTCCCTCCGCCTGAGGCTATAAACATGCTACATGCATGAGAGGAGCTGCAGAGTACATGTGGACAACATGTACGACGGACGGGGGAGGGAGAGAAAATGGTAAGGGACTTGTGGTGAAGTGAATGTGTGGGAGGCTAGCTGAGGAATCTATCTTATCATAACCAATGCTCCATTAGCCACATTCCAAACTGAGGCACCATAGATAATTCTATTTATAGGAGTAGCCACGGAGACACATCCAAGACATGTGGCCACACCCACTGGATGAGAAAACAAAATGCCATTTACTTGTGTCGGGGGCTGGGTGTACCTGATGACAAGAAATAATTAATGCAAACTTTTGTTAGCTTATCCGAATTTTATTCAATAGATGAATATTTTACAGACAGGAACTGATTCGTTGGCAGAGTATACAAGTTCTTAATGTCATCAAGTTTTATTTAATAAGTTATTAATCAACACTATGACTTGATGTAAATTCCTGTGGGGGTTTGACCTTGCCATAATAATAAACACTTACAAATTCCAGCAGAATAAAAAATACTTAACATCAAAATATCACCATAGGAAATGCACCTTTTCCTAAAGTTAGAAAAGTAGTACCTTACTACAACCTCCACCATTTCTCTAGACACTACATGCAGCCCCCACCTGTATATATACACACACACACACACACACACACACACACACACACACACCCGAGTCTGGTCCTCCAATGTCCGTGGGCAGGGTCATGTCATTAGCAGTCAGGGAGATGAAGAAACAGAACGGAACTATCCACTCGCACACAAAGAAGAAGGAGAGAAGCTGCAGATCATGAGAATTATGAGAATATATAACTTAGACATAATGAGTCCGTGACTTGAATCAGCATTATCCTATTACCATGATACTTCACTATTAGGTGATTATCATGTTGGTGAATAGGTGTCTAAACTAGTTTCACTTCTTTCAAGTATAGATGATGATGATATTTCTACATTAAATAATTACAAAAAGGATGAGCACTATATGGAGTCTATGAATGCATTCTCATAGAGGCGTGGCCAGTCTTTTACCATCAGCTATACAATCATATACTATTATGTAAGTAAATATAGAAAGCAACTTTCCTCTGTTGCTATATTCTTGTTCTGATTGGAATTGGCAGAGCAAATTAGGTACCACTTAATTAAGGGGCTAGTGACATGATGATCCTGTTCCATGCTGTCCAGGGCAGGACCACGATACTTCAGTTATCTTCTTCTAGATTACCAAGCTGGACATTTTGATATTATTATTATTTGTTGTTGTTGTTGCCTTTTCTACCTTGCCCATCTAATGTGAGTTTGCCCAGAGAGAGGGAGGTTCGTAGGTCATCCCTGATACTGTCAACATGATATAGGGAGTATTACGTGAAACAGTGTTTGTTGTTGTTGTTGCTGTTGTTGTTGTTGGTTTGTGAGTGGTGGACAAAATACACGAAAATTTGTGCTCACTTGCATTAAAGCACACACACACACACACACACACACACACACACACACACACACACACACACACACACACACACACACAAGGTATCAACCCATAATAACAACAAGTATATAGTATTTCATACATTTTGGCTCTGGAAGACTTTTTCAATGCAATAATCTGATAATTTGATCAGAAAATGATATTAACTTACTATCACAAGCTAATATTTTTTCTTCTTTCAAATCATTAATTGGATTCATTGAAAAAGGTCTTCTGAAGTTGCAACATGTGAAATACTTAATTCTAAAAAAGTCAAATTTGGAGCGCAATTGCACATAGCTAGTAAAATTAAATCCCTTTGATATCGCTCCATGTTGATAAACTAAATAATGGAATGGGTTCGGAAATTGGTGACAATTACTTTTGTGTATAAAATCCATAACATACAATAAACCTAATTAATGCGGACCTTATACTAACAATGTGTTGTGTTGCCCTGTGGCTACTGACCTCTTGAAAACTGTGGTAGACTTCAGCGAAGTGTACAAAGGCCAGATAATGACCCAACAAGAAGAACACTGCACATAGAGAGGCAGGGAGGGAGACAGTGAGGAAGACAACAATAGCAGAGTAATAAATATTGCAAATATGAAAATATATGACTTGTTACTTGTGGAAAGGGGTGGGGGGGGGAGGAAGAGAGGGGGATTACAGGGCATACATGTAGGCTAAAGTTGTAACTGAATATAAACAAAACATAAATTAAAGATATAAATATACTGGCATGAATACATATACTTGTGCATGTACAATATATACCTTCATTCATATAAAACACACACATAAAAGCATTAATGTACACAAAGATATATCGTAAAACACACACATAAAGGAAAGTGTAAGAGAAACCTGTTAGTGGCCGTATGTAGTGAAACACAACAAACTCTAACAGATACATGGCAACACATCATTGATGTACTTCAAACTTCAACTGATATATTTCAACATAAAACATTACCACTTCCACGTGTGCTGGCTGACTCCCTACAGATAATAGTGCCCGCCAGCAATTCAGTTATGGAGCAGGAAATGATTGACTAGGTGGACCTTTAAACTCTACACTTTAATTAAATAACACCATTTCTCAACATGCACTTGGACAAGCTTGTTGGCATGGCCAATTAACTTCACCTCCAACTAGGCATGGAATACATATCACACTGGGTATACATAACGCTGAATTATTATTGTGCTATATATATTATCCCAATCAAATCTATACCTAAGCAGACAATGTGAAAACATGCATTCTCTCTCTTTCCCTCCTTTTTTGATTTCGCCATAGAAGTCCACTGATATACGACTGGCAAGTGAGATGAGCAAGACAGTATTAAAAGTGTTTAATTGAAATTGTGTATATGTTTTATGTATAACATATGTATGGATGGTTACTTGGTCTCTTAACGTGCATACAGTGCCTTTTTCTTCTAAAAATACAATTTGTATTCCCAATTTCATCTGCTGCACCAGTTAAGTAAGAGTTACAGCTGCTGTGTGTTGTTATGACATTGAAGATATTACTAGATGTAATTAAATAACAAATCGGCTGTTTTGGGTTGTTGTTTTTATCAAGAGCTATACTGGTACGTCAGGTGGTAAAAAAATAAATTTTGAGCAGTCTTGATAAATTAGATATCACAGAAGCTTGCATGAATAAATTGAGGTAGGAAATAATATTGTAATTTGCTTAAAATGAATCATCAATGACTATGTACTTGTTCTCTAAGAGATGCCATTTGTTGTTGTTGTTGTTTAAAGAATAAGAGAATTACTTTAGGTAACATATCTATTGGTATAAAGCAACTATACTGTGTAACCTCACAAGTAGGCTGGCTGGCTGGCTCACTATTTGTGCATAATACATACAATCATTATTTCTGGTAAAGGGTTTTCCGTTTATAATTCACACTACATTCGGAGTTTACAAAAACCTTGACACACTTCAGAAGATATTGGTTGAATTATTACTGACTAGCAGAATCCTCGTTGAATGCTGGTAGGATCAATTCAAAAAGTTTAGCCTTTTTTTATTTTATTTATTTATCTATTGAGATGATTGTATAACTATATAATAGTACGGTACATAATTGTTCATTCAAAAATGTACAAGGGAAATTGCTGTTCATTGAAATAGCACGGGAAAAGTGGGAAAAGTGAAAAAAGCAAGGTAGCTATGTGAAATGCATGTGTGTGCATCACTAGCCTTGGAAACTTAAAGTTCAAGTACATAGTCCAGCTGGAAACTATGTTGTCTACTCCAACAGATTAGGAGGAGCTATACATTGAGAGCAAAGTTCCCGAGGAAGCTCACAGATAGCAAGTGAATGATACAGTGTAGCTACAGTGCAAATGATAAAAACAAAGCTGGCCTATTATTAGTGAGTGATAGCACTTTGTAATTGTTCTATTCACGTATTCGGTATTAATAGCACTCACTCGTAAAGCTATTGAAGTACTGTAGCACCCGGCAATATCACGGTTTAGGCATTGCCTTAAAGGAACTACCATTTTTTAGGGTTGTAAAGGCCTTGCACTGTAGCGTCCCAAGTGCAGCAAGGGTACTACTTGGGGCACAAGGGACCCTAAACACGGTAGTTCACGAAAGCTGTGCGGTGCCAGAACTAATCAGAACATAGTGACCATTTCCTAACAATGCAATCAACAGTGAAGCACATCACCTGACAAACTTTGAACATTAGCTACTTTTCTTACTAACAACACAATTGTCAAGGTGGGGAAAGTGCAAATAATGTGTCACTCTCTGAAGAACTTAGGGTCAGAGTTCCTCTGTCACAATATGAAAACTACACCTGAAATTCTGACAAATGACACAACTTAAATCATCCATTCACATACTACATATGCAATATAGAAAAGGGTAAGGTGTCATCATCTATGGGCAGTGTGCCTTCCAGTCAAAAGAAACCATTGTGCCTTCCAGTCAAAAGAAACCATTGTGCCTTCACTTTACCTCATCATAAATATAAAGCACCTACCAAGAATAAAGACTGGAAGTCCACCACATCTCAAGAAATAGCCCCATCACCATTTAGGACTCACTGCAATACTGCATGGCTACCACTGAAGTTTAGAAGCCAATTTCTTGTATATCATTTTCTCACCCTTGCGTGCATGCCATAACGATGAGTTTTTTTGATGAATTCTATTGTAGCTTTCTATTTACTCACCTTACCACGTAAACTATTTCCAATTATTTCTGTAAAATTCTGTACATTAAAAACATCTCACCGATATAGAGTCAACCCCTTGTGGCCCTAAGCCTTGGGCAAAGTGTGAACCAATGTCATTCTTGCATTGCCTCCTGGATCCATTACTTTTGTACACGAGGATTTTTAATTGTAAATTGACTCTTCCCCCACCTGCCCCAACCTTACACGTGTAAAGGTGAGGCACAGCTGCATCTCAGCACTAATTTGCTGCAAAGCGTGACTTTGTGGTAGATAACACATGCCTATTCAGCTGGAATGTGCTACTAAAGGCACCCGGGTATTGCTATGTGACAGCACCCTTAATAAAGTAAGAGCTAATTACATATGAACTAAAGGCCTTGGAATAATCTAAAACACTTTACCAACTTATATAATTAGTGGCGTTGGCGTGGGTGAAAAAGGGTTGCATGTACTATATAAATACGCAAAATAAATAAACACTGCGGAATTTTGATTGTGTAACCCACTGAGAGTGTCTCGCTTTCTTCGCTCGCTCCTGATAATATTTTTTGACTAAATCCAATATCTGAATCTCACAACTTGCATAGATAGTTTGTGTTAGTTGACAATAATGATAATACATTCACAAGTGTTCACCACAAAACATTGTCAATCAACAATGATGATCCATACCTACCACCTTGATGTACCAAAAAAAAAGTTGACTAGGTGGACTTTCCAAATGCGTCACACTCTGCCCAAATTCAGACAGACAGAATCGAAAACACCAGAACTGGAAGCATTCTTTCGAGATGACAACAGATGTGAATGGGTCGAAATGGACTTGCAAATGCTCTTTATGTGTAAAACCACGAGTTCAAATTAGACCAATTATATGAGTAATATCCTGGCAGAGGTGATCAGGAGAAACACAAGCTACACCCACGTGCACCAAAAAATCACTAGTCATATGTGACCACACCCACTTTTCCACAAAACTAAGATAGGATCTGGTGTATTGATTGACATCTAGTGATTAGTTTTACCTGGGGGAAAACCCCAATAATACATGCATGGCCAGTTAGCTCAGCGAGCTGCTTGCTAATTAGTGTGCTAAGTTACAATTCAGTCTTGAGTTGAGATTTCAAGCACTGAATAGAACCATTTTAGAGCACATGCTGACTGTGCAGAAACATTTCCTTGTCAGTATACCAGACCCTTTACCCAACCCAACATGCAGAAGAGAGGGTGTGGTCATACCTAACGACCCGGCCCTTCCACCTGTGACATTCACTCCATAATTGAACGTACATGTCCCTCCGATAAATCCAGGAGAAAGGAGGGATATGACAGGAAAGGTGGACAGTAGGGAGGCATAACAGAGATGGCAGAGGATGCCCACCACCACAACTGGTAGACTGAAGTCTTCAAATAGAAGACACACATACACAACTAGCACAAACTGCACATTCATTGTACAAAATAAAGAAATCAATGGTAATGGGTCATTGCTGGAAAAAAAACTTCACCTCTTACCACTAGCATGTACGTAATCACTCTCTTGGCTAGCACTGAGTATTCCTCGATGAGTTCTGCCACATAGTACAGACCAGATGCTGGAGGAAAGAAAGAACTCGCGCGTATGCAAGGAACTGAATCACTCACGACTGTTTTCAAGCTCACCTAATGAAACTATTACGAAAAATAGCTGTCCTACTAGTCCAATCCATCCCAACAGCCATAGCACTATCATTATGCAAATTTCTTTCTGTCACGCAGGAAACTAACCATAAAACAAAAGGACCAGCTCGACTATTCTTGTCTAAGTTTGACCACCCTTTACCCTTTGACATGAAGTATAACTGTTATGCCAAATAATTGTGCAGTAAAATTTAAGGTGAAACACTGAAATTGTGAAATTTGAATGAATGCAGCAGTGTCTACCAGTCTGCAGAAGAACCTGCTAAATAGTCTTTCTTGCCAATACGACCTGTTTCTTTCATCTGAATGGCTTCCAACTTGGGACACTCAGTGATTCTATGGCCCAAACCACCACAATAGGAACACCCCCTCTCATCTAAACAAACATGTAAACATAAACATAATAAACAATCAACCTTAAATTAAAGCATCCATACCTCCAAGCTCCAGCAGTTCAGTACTGATGTCTTCGAGTTGGATTAGAAATGGAGGGACCTTCTGCTTGGCCTCCACGAGCAGAGCTCTCAAATCTCTCAACACAGACTCGTCTGTGGAGTAATGTGACACAAGTTTCTAATAGTTTTAGAAATAAGTTGTTCTTTTGTTATACTTACCACACATTTTGTTGATGAAGGTGGTTGCTATGCCAGTCTTGCCACAGCGTCCTGTTCTTCCTATTCTATGTACTGCAGGACAAGCAAGAAAAGATATTAAGGTAGAACTATTATTATTATTATCATTATTATTATTGTTGTTGTTGTTGTTATTGCTGGTATTATATTATTTTTCATTGTTACTATTGCTACTACTACTACTACTACTGCTACTACTACTATTACTATTAGTATTTTGACATGTCTCAGCTGAACTGCAACCAATGTATGAAAATACCACAACCTACAAGTTCTGCAGTTACCATAGTTACCACAGCCCCGCCCACAGTGTACCATAGTTCTCTATGTCATTGGGCATGTCGTAGTTGATGATGTGTTTGATGTTGGGAAAGTCTAGACCTTTAGACGCCACATCTGTAGCCACAAGGACATCCTTTCTGTTCTCTCGATATTCCTTAATGGCCCACTGACGCTCCTCCTGGTCTAAAAAGTTACAAAACAACAACAACAACAAGAACAAAAAAACCCAATCAATTATTCCTATATTTTATTGATGTCAAGGGGAACGAGGAATGAATTTGTATAATTGTGACGTGGAGGTGTACAGTGCTCTCAGAATAGTAAAAATGCCGGCAGTCAGTACTTAACAGATTGCGTGGTTAACTTAAACCTTAGCCAAAATTTGGAATTAGAATCTAGGTATGGGAATGGATTTTTGACATTGTATAAGATGATACTTGTGAATAGTCTTATTACATGTTTACTGTTTGCTGATTTCTTAAGTTATTAGTAACATATCAATAGTGTGCCTCACTACAAAATGATGAGCAAGCTAGAAAAAGGATTTAACATAGTTTATTCATACTAAGAAAGACAGAGCTTCCTGTGTCTATTGTATACATCAAATTTGTACTCTCCTACTAAAGTGTGTCTCACTTTGCTCTCATATAAGATATAGTACAATAACTTAAGCTCATGATGACACCTTACCTTTACCACCATGAATACTGACTGCACCCACACCCTTCAGTAAAAGGTATTCATGAATATCATCCACCTCCGCCTTCTTCTCTGAGAAAATGAGGACCTGAGGACACACACACACACACACACACACACACAAAGCTCCTCAAATATTTTAGCATCATAAGATCGTAATAAGACTTACAGGAGGTGGAGTTTTCTGGAGGCACTCTAGGAGATAAATAATCTTGGCTTCCTGTTTGACGTACTCAACTTCCTGGATAACATCCAGACTGGCTGCTCCTGCTCTCCCCACGTTAACAGTCACTGCACGCACACACATGCATGCAAATCCAAGTAAAATATATATTTCTTAGAAAGACAAAATCAGCAGTTATGGAAGAGACAGCCTTAACATATTGACATGTGTTTAATGTTGTTTCACAAGTGTGTAAAAGTATCCACAGCTGTTCCCATTTCATCAGGAGTTATTGCTAGCTACCTTCTCTGTTGGAATAAATTTTGTATTTGTGACCTGCGTTGCAACTAACTCTATAAATATAAGGACTGAAGGGAAAATAAATTAAAATAAATAAATACAAAAACAAACTGTCCGCCATCTTTATTGCCCCTCCTTTCTTTCACACCCTCACTTACCTGGTTTGACCAATGCACTTCTGGCAAAGTTCTGTATTTTCTTTGGCATAGTTGCACTGAAGAGAAGTGTTTGTCTCTGGGACTTAAAGTAGGAGAAGATGGTTCTGATGTCTTCTTCAAATCCCAGGTCGATCATGCGATCAGCCTCATCTAATGTCAGGTATCGACACACCTCGAGGTTCATGACCTTCTTGTCAAGCAGGTCCATCAGCCGTCCTGGGGTTGCCACGACAATGTGCACACCCCTAAGGATTGGGGAAAGATGAAGAAAATAAATAAGTTCTAACTTCTAAAGCTTCATCATTATCAGTCTTTACTTGAGCAAAAAAAATAATTCTTACCGTCGTAACTTTTCAGCTTGCTCCTTCATGGAGATGCCTCCTATACATAGCATGGGACGTATGGACGGGAATCCTGTACACAACAAACAACAACAACAATGAACACATTATTCAATACCACTCCAGCCTCACCTTTATCCGCCATAAACGTGCAGAATTGGCTGATGACATCGAATGTTTGGTTCGCCAATTCCCTCTACACCACACCCAAATAAACAAGATTCTCAATGCCCATTCACATGACCACCAGAAAATTCACACCCCTCCACTGCCAAGTCACATGACTACCAGCAAGTTCACACCCATCCACCGCCAAGTCACATGACCACCAGCAGGTTTCTCGGCATCAACTCACACTTGGACAGACGATGAGACCATAAGGTCCTTCTCCTTTGTTGAACGGCAGCTTCTTCTCTTGTTCCAGACAGAACATGATAATGGGCAGAGAGAACACCAGTGTCTTCCCTGAGCCAGTGAAAGCTATTCCTATCATGTCTCTACCAGATAGTCTATGATGCACGTGTGAACACAAACACACACACACACATTGAAGTCTTTCCACGTTAGAATTGTATAGTGCATGATGCAGTATTATTGATTCATTCGTATAGTCGAGGCTGTATACATAAGTCCTTGAGAATGCATCACTATTCTATCAACATGAACCTACCAACTGGAATCACACATAACTAATGTTTTATGTATATAGCAAAAAAAACAAAAAAATACATGTGTTGAATATGACACCATAAATCGACCCTCACACAGTGGGAATCCCTTGTACTTGAATGGGTGTGGGCTTTGTGATGCCCTTCTGCTTGAGGGCCTCCAAAACAGGCTGGGGGAACTTCATTTCTCTGAATGTCTTTATGGGAGGAGGAATGTCTTCTCCCTCAGTCAAGATGTACCATTTCTTGCGCACGCGCTCATGCCTGCTCTCGTTGGCTTCCCTGATGTATCGCGGAGGCTGCCAGCCTGTCTTCAGGGACTGTGTGTAAGTGACACCCTTGGCCAGTTCTCCCACACTCATAAGAGCTCTTGTTTCTTGGATGCTATGCAAGATCTTCTCTTCTTCTTCTCTCTGCTTGTCCAGTTTTGACACTTTATGAGCTAAACCATACAATGACAGTGACCATGACAACATGAGGAACAATATTCAAATGAAGTGGTAATTTTGTAGTTGTACACTTATTTAAATAATTATGACAGTAAAATCACTATCTCTACGTCTGTCTCAAATCTCCATTCTCCTGCCACCCCTTCGACTGATTTTTAAATGGACAACACATAACACTAACAACTAATGGAAAAGGAAAAAAAATTAAGAGTTCAGTATACTAGTGATGTGCTTGAGCACAAATGGTGAGCGAGCCTAAAACTACACTACTGTTAAATGATTGATTAGCTTCTAACGCTTAACTTGTTTTAAAATTATGTGTATACGGTAAAGTAGTAACCATTCCCGCAACTGTTTGAATTGAAAACAACAACAACAACAACAAAAACAAACAAGTCATGTTATTCAAATGTTGTTAAGTAGTAGCTTCAACACACAATACTTTCACACAACTGGACATGCCTACTCAAGACTTACCTTCGTGGTTAGACTAATGGCCAATGAATTTTCAAGTAAATACTGTTGCGTAGGGCTTACAACTATGACAAATAGCGCATTAACTTACTGCACCGCCACTAACTCGAATAGTAGCGAAACTCCGGTAAGTTTAAGCATTAACTGCACCCGCAAAATAATTCAAAACGGTAAACAATTATATTTCTAGGATGATACGGGTAATGATCGATAAACCAGAGGATTCTGTTTAGTGAAGTTTGGGATGGGGTCAACCACCAAACTAATGCAAAAAACGCCAGGGTCAAAGTACAAAAATGGCATACGTACGTCCAAACATATATACTCGATTTTCAATTGAGTTACCCCTGATAGTGTCTCGCTTGCTTCGCTCGCTTGCCAATAAAATAAATTTTGAGTAGCAAAATATTCTCAGGTCTATTGAACAATATTTTTAATCAATAAGTAAATAATGACCTGTCTCATATAGCAAGTTCTTTAGTTATGCGACATAATTATTTACAGTATCCATCATGCCCACGAGACTATGTCCTTGATGCTTCATATTACTTTGACTTTTTTTTTACTCCATAATTAAGCTGGGGCTAGCTAAAACTTCAGAATATCAACTTAGCTTCAACTGAATACTGTAACCATGGCACTATAGTCCTGAAGGATTCAAACAGTTTCACTCCAAGAGCTCTCATCAGCAGATGCAATTAAAACAAGCAAGCACTACAATACCCCAGTAGTCTTCAGTAGCCTCTACATATTGCACTAACACGCACACATTCTCACAGCTAACGGTTGATAGCCTATAATGCTTATCAACATTCACACCCAACACTCGTGAATACAATCATTCCAACTCGCCTTCCGCTTTTTTCTTCAGTTCACTGTGCTGATCCAGCAAGCTAACCGTTGACCTGGTGCCATAATCAGCATCGCTGCCCTCATTGCCGCCACTGTCCTGGGCCTCTTCCTTATCGGCTATGTGCTGGCGAGAACTGCGGTACTTTGCCAACTTGGAGAGCTAATAGAACATACAGTTGTAATAATCAAGTTCTGACAACAGCCCAGTTGCATCTGCTCAGAAAAAAAAAAGTTGTAAAATTACTGAGTGAGAGCACAGAAAAAATATTCAAGTAGCATTGGTATTTTATTAGGAATATCATTCCTTGCTGAAGTGTAGACCAACATCTTTCCTAAAGTCAGGGACGTGTAATAGTCTACTGAACAGTGAGCATCAAGTCAACATTTATAAAGTTTTAAGTTATTCATTCTTTCTTTCAATTTCCTATGAATAATCACCCGCTCATATATTTTTAATTCATCGGCTACTATTACTTATCAAAAACAATCGAACCCCAATCCCTTAGTACTGGCCTGAGCTTAATATTTCACTAGTTGGTATGTAGACTTTAGCTATATGATTTAGTCATTCTTGGCTAAATTGATTATAATAATAGCAGTTTTAACAGCCGGCATGGGGTCATTCATGGGTGGCAATTAACTAGTCATTGTAGCCGATTTGACATAGTATTTCAAACTATTATGTGAATAGCTACACACATAGCTACCTATATGAACTTTTAAAAAAAATGGCAATTTACCTCCTCTCTTCTCCTGTGCTTGATGGGGACGTAAGGAACATAACTCTCATCATCTGAGCTAGCACCTTCTCTGGATCTCTGCATAAAGTGCACAAGTTAATACTAAAAGAGCTAAAACAGCAACCACTTACCTTGCTAGGATTACCGCCGCTGCCAGACATTCTAGATGTGTACGCGACGTAAGTAGTTACGCAGCTTTTTTTTTTTTTTTCTGAGGGTCAAAGGTTACGCCACGCCTATTTAGTAGATCGTACGCGAACAGCAACCGCCCTCACTCACCATTTAAAGGGGTGGGGCTGGACAAACTAAAATCTCTTAAACCAACATGTCGCGTGAAGGGTTGAAGAAGCAAGGCTACTTGTACAAACTGCCCGTAAAGGGTTTAGTTAAGGTAGGTGTGAGCATCAGTTCCCAGTTTTATATTTGAATATAAAATATTGGCCAACTAGAAATGGACCAAGAGGTGGTTTATGCTGTATGGTACTACCCATGGGGGAGTGGTGAGACTGGAGTACTATGACAACCCAGAGTCCATGATGACTGGATCCAGCAAGAGGACCATCCCTCTGAGGGAGTGCACTGAAGTTTCCAGCACCATTGGCAGCAAGGTCCACCCATATGCCTTCCAGTTCACATCTCAACTAGGTCAGTCCACATATCCACTGGCTAGTTCAGTCAAATCAAACATTCAGTGGTCCACATATATATATATATATATATATATATATATAATTATGGAGGGAGTATTTGTAAGTTTTTTAAGCTGGCTTTTTCTTCTTTTCTTTTCTCTTTTTATTATATTTTATTTTTTAATGCATAACTTAGTGAATGATTATTTTTACATCTTGTATCTACTCATAGTTTAAATACTTTATGGCTAATAATAAAAAAAAATTTCACTTCTATATGTCATAGATAGAAAGGATATTATTATGACTGTGTTGAACAAGCTAAAACCAAGTTTTATATTTGCACACATCCAGGCCATCATGTTTTTGCTTCTGAAACACTAATGGAAGTAGACAGTTGGATAGACGACATCAAGGCTGCCATTCATGAAGACAAGATAAAGCGGCGGCGCTCAAAGGCACAGTCAAGAGTGGCCACATCCTCAGGGAGTGATATATCAGAATCTGGTGAGAAGGGAATAAGCTACAAGAACAAAGTGGATTCAGGTAAATAGCTTTGTCTATGCTTGATTATTAATTTCACTGACTAATGTTCTGCAGGCACTTACCGGGTTACTTTAGAAGAAAACGAGACATCACAAAGAATGAATCTGACTGGTGCCTACAATCTTGAGCTTGGCCCATCTAAAATTTCACTAGCTGCAACTTCTGGAACCACTATCTTCTCTTTGTCTTACAAATTTTTGAAAAATTACGGAAAGCAATCTGGACAATTTCATTTTGAGACTGGAAAAAACTCGCCAATTGGAGAAGGCAAGCTGGTGATGGTCACAACATGCTCGAAGGAAATATTTGGTGTTGTCCATTGTAACATTAAGAAGTTGAAAGAACAAGGCCAAAGAAAACTTTCGTCTGAAGGGCAAACTTCCGCTAAATCTTCACAAGGTGCGGTGCAGCTCAGAACAAAAATGCCTCCACCACCAAAACCAGCGGCATCGGGACGAACGAGGATTGGAGGTAAACCCAGCTCAAGAAATTCCGCAGAACTTGGATCAGAAAGCACCCAAGGGAAATTTCGATCCAGTAAGAATATGGAGGAAGAAATGGCTTCAAATTCTGCAGCTAAGCAGTCAGATGTAGCAGCACTCTACGCAGTTGTAGACAAAACAAAGAAAACACCTAGTAAGAATAATCAATCAATGATTAAAAGGCTTCAGTAATAATAAATTGTATTCTGGCAGCAACATTAAGTGATTACTTGCATAGTAAAAATGTGTATTTTCCAATGTGATAATAAGAAAATAATAAAAAGTTGCATTGTGTATTTCCAATGTGATAAATAAGAAAATATAAAGTTGCATTGTAAGATTAAGATATTTACCTTGAGGGTAAACCTTGAAAAATATTATTTTAATGAGTCAAATGTCAAGCAAACTAGATATTAATGATATTCTATAATTTATTTTTTTAGAAAAAGATGATGCAGCCCGATCTTCAGGTCCACAGGATAAAAAAATGAATCCTGTTTCTGAACTTAAACGCAGGGACCAGCTTGCTCCTTCTCACAATGTCAGAGACTCACGCCTCAGTACCATGTTGGTAGAACTAGATGATAATGCTTTTGATGATTCCTTTGATGAGGATGAAGAGGAAAATGATAATGGTGAGTACAATGACAATCTTGAGCCTCTCGCTGAAGGAGTGACAAATCCATTTGATGATGATGATGGAGATTTCGGGCAAGACACCAACCAGGACATACCAGCAAGTTTCACAGAACAGGTGGGTGAGAACGATGTCGGAAGTGTCAACGACAATACTGGGCCACCTGAGGCCAAGTCTGACAATATCCTTGACATAGAACCACCAAGAGAGGCAGCTACCAGTGACAAAGACATCAATTCTACTCCTCTTACTTTACAGCCACCTCAATATCCCGTAGCTCCTGTAAATTCCACCTTAATTTCAATTTCTGAACCACCACCTCAAAATCCTGTAGCACCTGTTAATTCCACCTTAAGTTCAATTTCTGAACCTCCACCAGAAGAAAAGAAAGTGGATAAAGTACTTGGAGATTTAGATTTTGGCTTTGGTCCTGGTAATCTTGAACCTGTGGTAGACAAAGGAAATTATGCTCCATCAAAAAATGACTCCAATTCTAATTCTGAGGCACCACAAGCAAAGAGTATGGATGTTTTCAGAGATCTAGACTTCGCTGTAGGGAACCCTCAAGAATCTGCAACATCCAATAAAGCTTCCACATTGCAGGATTTGAACTTTGATTTCGGAGATCTTCCACCACTCCAAGGATTAGGCAGTGATCCATTCAGTAGCCCTCTCTCTAACCCCCCACCCCTGACTGGAAATATTGCCGACTTGGATTTTGCCACTCTCGATAATAATTTCTTTGACAACCTTGAAACCATGGACATCAAAGGCCAACCTCCTCCTACTGCTGCTAACCTAGGAACGGCTTTTAATTTTGACAATTGGGAAGACACAAACACTACTTTGTAATAGCAAAACGTAAAATATTGTTGTTTTTAAAAAAAGTATAATTGTGATATTTATAGCATATTTTAATACTGAAAGTGTACTTTTTTCTTTCCTTGAACAATTGTTCTGCAATTAAAACAACAACAACAACAACAACAATGACAACTAAAATGCACACATCAAAATTTTCTTACGTGTCATTGCTTGAACCAGGTGCCTTAAAAATAGATTCTCCTGGTCGTTTTCTCAAAATTGTATTGTAATCTGGGGAATCCACTGCCTGATATGGCCATTTGATGTGACTTTTAGCCTTGGCTAATTTGTTTCCAGAAAATTTAAACCTTTCCTCCACCAATGACTTTTCTTTATTAGAAACATGATTAGAAGGCGTGCAGATGGCATGAGGTTTCTGAAAATCACTTCTCTCAGACGAAGATACTAACCCAGTTGTAACTCCCCTTCCTTCATGTGACAGCAATTTATCTAAAACCACATTACTGTTATTTTACTTAATCATAAGCATGTATAGTACCTTCAAATGTATAATTATCATATTCGTCCATTTCATCATTTGTGTCACTTCCTTGTTCATCATCATTTTCTATGCCAGAAAAGCTCATTTGTTCCACAGAATTCCAAATTTCGTCTTCAGTGTCTGACTGACTGCCAATTTCAATGATTTTTGAGACTTCCACTGAAGGGTTTGGAGCAGTGAATATCGTATTTCTTTGGTTTTTACTTGCTGTGAGAGCTGAAGATGATTTTTGAACTCTGTTTTGACGCTGCACTTGGAGCTTCATCTGCTTGCGATAATATTCCTCCTGGAGATCTTCAAGATCCTTTCGAAGCTTCTTGCATGAATCTTCTTCCTTTGACATCTTACAAGCATCTAACTCTGCCTGTAAACTGAGTGTATAAGGCAAGAAAATAAAAGTCTATACAAAATAACTGAATGACATACCATTTCAACTCTGAACTTATGGATGGATGTCCATCTTTTAGATCCTCACCTTTTTCCAAGTGCCCAATCAGTAAAATTTGCTCCATTTCACGAGTTTTTAGTGCTAGAGAATAGTAATTAGATTAGAAGTTAATAATTATGCCTTATTTGATGTCTCTTTTTGCAGTAAAGTTCTCAAACAGCTATTTTTTAACCATGTATGTTATATCGGATTACTAAAATGTACCTTCTCCTACATTCTTTTCCTTTTCTAATGACTTTTCCACTCTTTCTAGCTCAGTGTTTAATCTCTTCATGTCTTTGATGCAGCTCTCTATTTCTAAAAGCTCTAATTGTAATATAAAACATTGTACAGATATTATTTTGAAGTTAATACGGACTTAGTTAATGTGTTTGTTTTGGAAAAATATACGAGATTGTCATACCAGTTTCTGTAAGAACAAGTTCTTCTTGCAAACTATTCAGATGCCTTTTCTCTAGTTCTTCTCTGTACTTTAAACCTGAACCCGTTAAGTCATAGCAATAGCAAAACTCTCTCAGACTGTTATTAAATGATTCCTTTTCAGATGTATATTCCTTTAGCATAACTTCCTGGGGAAATAAGAATAATTGGTAACATTTTATATGTGCCACTAGTTTGCTAAACCATTCAGTATAACATTCACTTTTAATGATGGTTCTCACATGGCTATCAATAAGCTTTACTTTTTCTTCTGACAATTCTTGTTTTTGAGCTTGAAAAGTAGCTTTTCTGACCCTGAGAAGGGTTACTTCCATTTCCAAACCAACTAATTTGTTATTTTTTACTGCTAACTCCCCCTTCTTATTTTGAAGTTCTTCTTTTATTTTCTTTAAATTCTTCATGGCTTCTTCTATATTGCCGTTCACTAAAATACACTTAAATTGATGAAAACAATTCATATTTTACACTAATAAACAAACATTTCTTGAGGTAGTCAGTCCTGGCTTCATATTTTCTCTCAGAATGAAATATCTCTTCGAAAAGCTCATTTAGTTCAGCCATTTTTTACCTGAAATTGTACGAACCGCCTTAAATGTACGCATGCGCACTTAAATTTTACGTAATGTGCTATTTTTAGATGTTTGTGAGTCAGGAATGCGGCACAACAATGTGGCACAACAATGATGCGAGCAAAACGCGTCGTATAAAAATAAAGATCTCGCGAAGCGGTGTTAAGATTAGAAGTACTGCCCAAGAATTTACACGAAAAGGAGGACAATGTCAGTGGAAAAATCTCTCGGATTTCTGTACGAAGGTGAAAATTCAAAATCAGGCGATGAATCAATGGACGTTACCACCGACGACGAGTGCACGGGGCAACGGGCCCGACGAGCGATAAAAAGAGAAGAGATTGACGTTACAATCCAAAAATTGATTTCCAAAAAAAAGAGGTAAATAATAATAAAATAATACAAATATTATTATTATTATTATTATTTTACAATATTATTTTTAACAATATTATAATTATTATTATTGTTGTTATTATTTGATATTGTTATTCTTGTTGCCAATGCATAATACAACATTGTTTGTAGTGAGTCTATGTTTGAGCTACGAAAATTGAGTCACCAACATCGTCCAGTCTCAGAATTTAACAAAGACATCCTGGAAGGATTGCTTTCTTCCAGAATTCATACTAATGGTATGAATTCACATTCATCACCTGCATTAGTCTCCGAGAATGTAGATCAAACCAGCTCTGCTTCTCCAGGCCAAATAGTAGCACAAGAGAACAACGACCAATCTGATCTATCTGAAGCGGCAGCGAACTCGTCGCCCACTGCTGGTCAAGATGCATCAGGATTAATATCTGAGCGTGTTCAACAATTTAACCCTCAAGCCAATCAGAGTCCACAACACTACATGCCTGAAGACATCCGCCATGATATGCAAAGCCTTCGAGAGAGGCAGATAGTGCATGAGGTTCTCCAAGGACCAGCCGAAGAAATTGACAGAGCGCTGAGGGAAGGCATAGAAGAAAGACGTGCAAGAAGGAGGCCTAGACCACGTCCAAGACCTCATCCTCAGGCTGCACAAGAAGAAGATGGAGAGGAAGGTGGAGACGAGATGAGTAGAGCCCGTGCTCGACCAGTGGGGAGGCTGATGTCCAGGTCAAATCGCAGAGGGAGGACTCAAAACAGACATGTACACTTTGGGCCAGCAATCCCTACTCCAGATGCTAATGGACGCTACCCTGTTCCCAGGAGAGACCAAAGTATTATTGTAGAGCGCCTCAGGCAAAGCCCTGCCCTCAATTCACTGGGGGTAGAAGCACGAGAAGAGGTTGTAGCAGAGGTTAGTGGCCTTGTATCACGCCAGCTTGTCACTTCAGCACTGGCAGGTGAATTCAGAGGAGTCTTAGAGCTCTGCATACAGGTATGAATGAAATGCATATAAAATATATTTTATATAATATTATAAAAAAAATAAAATTACATCAGAACAATTTGGAATATAATAAAAATCATACAATATACATAATGGTATATTTTTTCTTCCACACAGTCTCGAGCACAGCGTGAAAACAGTGGCCAGCCAAGACCAGCACTTGTAGCATCCCATCGTAATCATCATCATGAAGAAGAAGACATGTATGTTGACGAACTCATAAATCCTACTTGACCTGTTAATATTGGATAATATTATAATTGCAGGTCAGATGACAGAGAAGTGCTGCCATCGGCAGAGATTAGAGAACTCCGAGAGGAGATGATGAGCATAAGAGGGCAACTCAATGAACTGAAGCAGATGATGAAACTCGGCTTCGATCTTCAGCTAGATATCCAGCGATCAATCAAACAGGAGGTGGCAGCAGCTCTGTCTCAAGACAAGGTTGCTTCTCAGAATCCCACTTTGAGTTATGGTAAGAATTTTTTTTTTCTTCTCCCCATGTCAGTGTATCTTTTGAAAATTATCTTAATTCAATATTTAGGAGCAACATCCTCAGGACATACGAGAGTGGTAGATTCTGGTCGCTGTGTGATTTGCTCTGAAGGAGTGATTGACTCTGTGATCTACCATTGCGGGCACATGGCCACTTGCTTTGCATGTGGCCTTGAAATGAAGAACAAGGCTCTGAAGTGTCCAATCTGCAGAGCTCCCATCATTGATGTGATTCGTGCTTATACCAGTATGCTGTGAAAACTTTTAACTCATGCTCAAACTGATCTATTACAGAGCTATGACGTGTGCATATGTGTATTTGAGAATTTTGTTACGTAACAAGTATTTAGCTTATTTGTAAATTATGTTAACTGACATTACACTCCTTTTATGTGTCAAGCTAATGCAAATTGCAAAGTCACAGCCACCATCACTTAGCAAGACAGCATGGACTTCTGAGCTAAATCATAATGATTTTATTCTGATAGCTATGTATGACGTTGACCAGTAGAATATTCACACACTGGTCTCTACCCCTCCCACCCTCAGCTCCATTCCAACAACAAAATGAATGTCAACCAACCAATTGCCAAACTAAACGACCGTTTACCTTATGTTCCATGTGGCGTGCATTTAATAGAATTTATCCAAAATGCTAAGAAGGTGCATTACTAGCCACTGGCAGTTGACGGGAATGTTCAGCTTCCCTGGCCACTTATTAAGTCGCTCCGTTTGTACTGCACCTTTAAAACCACTCTCGAACGTATTCCCCCACACACGAAGCGTGTCTCCTGCGACGGATCACCAGCTCATCCCGTGTCGCACCATCATAATGAACACTAAGCTGAAGTTTGTGGACAATACCGACAATGCCAAAAAAAGGAACCGCCTAGATCGACCCTATTGCATCAAACTTCACAAGAACAGTAAAGTTGGTAAATTTGGAGATGTAATAAAGATAGCCCACAGAGGTAAGGTTCACAATGCTTTGGTAGTGAGCAACAGGAGGCCCAGCAAATGGTTGCCTCGTTACGATCACAATCATATTATTCTTTTGGATGAAAAGCTTGAACCTGTGGGTACAAGAATCCATGGCCCAGTACCATCTGCATTACGAAGGAAACAAGGAATTAACTCCAAAATTATCGCTATGGCAAGTCGATTCATATAACTCCTCAAAATTTTTCAAAATTTATATCCTGAGAATTTCAGATAATATATTTGGTGAAGATGGAATATAAAATGACAACTTAAAATAAGAAAAGTAAATGCAAACACGAGAGTTGTAGTTAAGTTGATGGTGCTGAATTTTTTATTTCATCCATTAACTTTTTACAGTCCAGACAAACTCGAACAGATTCTTCAAATGCTGCCGGAGCTGCAATAATACATTTTGATTAAGAACTGTTAGTCTAGCAGCTGATTGTCACCTATCATTCAGCTATTGCAAGGAGGAAAGTGACTGATGCATGCGTCACATTTTGTGCTTTGTATAAAATAGTGGCAACTCGTGGTATTATAAGCCTACTATGAGATTTACACAGCTCCAAGTAAACCACACATTCTTGTAAACCAGTAAATTATTCTTGGGGGGGGGAGGGGATCTTACTATTGTATGGTGGGAAAGACTAGATGTGTAGGAGAATACTTACACGTAGCCCCAAGTTCTGCTCGCTTCACTTTGACTGTGCAAGAGCCGCAATAACTTTCACCACAGTACATGCAGTCATGCTAGAATATAACAACACATACCAGATAAATACTGGAGTTTACTTCATTAAACCAACCCACCTTTCTCTTGAGAAGTTTAGCAAATGATGTATTGCATTTAAAACAAACGCCTGTGCCAAAAACCAATGAAATAGTGTTAACATAACAAATGTAAGCATAACACCAGTGATGTGTGTGTGTGTGTGTGTAAATTCTCATCTTATAGCATCATTAGTGGAATTCAGATAATACTTAGTTATCAGATGATGCCAAATTTATATTTGATAAATAGTTGCTATATCATACTCGTATATATTATATGTATATTTATAAACATGAGAGGGCTATATATTATGTATTGATAAAGTTCATGTCTAACTGTTGTTTACTAAAATAACATGAAACAGAATGCAAGTGGATACTAATCCCTTGTAAATTGCTGTGAACAGTTTAAGCCTCTATAAAAAGCATTCTATTATATGATCACGTCTAATATTAAATATGTACCTCTTCCTGAAAGTTGAGCAGCACCATCTTTCATAAGTGCCTCTTTATCTACTTGGGCCGGTAGAGTGAATGCTCGAACTCGGGTAGTGCCACGCCCACTGGCTCCACCAACACTTTTCCATTCATCAGAATCATTGATTATAGGAGCATTCCCAGCTGCCAATACATCCTGGGATAGATAAAGAACATGTGCAATGACTAATCGTCACTGTGACGAAACATTTTTACACATCTAATACAAGTAGTGAACTAGCTGCAATTTTGTTTCATACACCACAACACCCACTAGACCTTTAACTTTCTTTTCAACATACCGTTGAAAGATCGGCACTCTTCTCCGGATGGTGCACTACTTCAGCAGGTGAAGGAGAACCTCGAGTAGATGCACTGCCCACTTCATTACTGCCTCTAGATGGCTTGTCTCTAGGTTTTCTCCTCAGCCTGGATTTGATGGACCTGAAGACGTTCCTCCAGATCTCTACTGTTCCTATTTGTACGGACAACAAAAGAAACACGGAGGAGTCAATGAGAGGAACAATGGGCCACATGTGCTCTTAACACGCTACTGCATGCACACACACACACACACAACATCTTATGTTTAGCTGGATTCACTTATTGCCCTGAGGGGGACGTACTATTGAGGAAATACTTGTTGAAGCAGAGCACCAGGAGAGGGAGCAGTGTGAACAAGATTCGCAGGTAAATGGTGCACAGCAGAGCCAGAAGGACACACAGTAGCACGGTCACACTGGGAGGAAAAATTAACAGAATTAACTAACTACCAGTGCTCATGGTGTGTGGCATGTGCAACTCTGCATGTGCAATTCTACATGTACATATGTGCACATGCATGTTAAACTGGTGACTTAAAGCCAATTGCAAATTCAGCAAGAGAAAATAAATACAGAATTACCCACAGACTCCAGTTCCTTGTAATGTGATGTGTATGTGAACATGGTGAACTGTAAGGAATGGTCAGTTGTGTGTGGAAGTAAATGGGTCACAGCCACTGAAAGTTTTCTAGTCAAAGCTAAGAACCGTGTTTGATAGCGAGCGAGAGACTTATAGTCTGTATGCTGCTATTAGAGAAGAAACATTTTCCAACATCATATCTAATTCATTCAATTTCGTGTCAAAATCCACCACAATGAGATAGTCTTTGGAGACAATGATAACAGTCATTCTCGACTGAAGCACATAATACAATGAATACAGCGAGCAATATTATCAGTTTCACTTGTCAAATTGCATTGGTATAAATACACAGCGATATTAAAAAAAAAACGTATATAATTTATTTAACCCTATGTAACTACAAAGTAAATTTCATTAAACAATGGGCAACTGAGTTTACTGCAGTATGACACACTCATTAAAAAAAAAAAAACTATGACAAAAAACTAAACTACCTAGCTAACACACTGCAGACAAGGTTACTTAGAGTAGTTAGTGGAACAACAGTGCAGGGATCTTACAATTCGTCAATTCAAGGACTCAATATTATTTATTTCAATGAAACAACATGTGTTTCCAGTTATACTGTTCAAAACATTTCAAGCAAATCAGCCATCACATTGTTCGTATGTGACCAGCTTCATCCCAAACTTAATAAACAGAGTCATGTGAACCAATAAAAAAACTACTCCATGAAGGGAACTCACCAGATGGAGACTTCAAAAGATTTCCACAGCACCACCCTGAACAGAACGTGACACAAACACACACTATAAACTTGGGTCCAGCCTTATGAGCATGCTCAGTAAGTCACCTGTGTATGTACTCCAGCGTATCTGCCACCAGTGCCATGTATATGTGCCCATTACTCATTCTGAAAGAAGATATGAAACATTATAATGATAAAAGAAAAGAAGTGAGTAGAGCCTTACATGTGTTTGTATTCCAGAAGCACTTTATGCGAAGCTTTGTTCTCCTTATGAAGTTTCTTCTAAAATACAATAGCAACAAATTCAACTACTATGTGTTATTATAGAAAGAATAGTAAATTAAAACAAACGTTTATTTGAGCATGCCTGATAGTCAAAGTTTGCGTAATTGAATGAAGTGTGGCTCTAGCGTGAACAACACCACAAGACTAGCAACTTCCATTCTCGATACATTTAGTTGATACAAATTTTGCAGCTAAAATACAGTACTCGACTACACAACTCCATTGAGCTGTCTCCTATCCTATGATATTGGAGTGTCAGCTTGAAAGTGACACCATTTCTTAGCTGGTTATCCTACCCAAGTCACTAATTAGTGTGTTGCATAGTCAAACTGATATATTGTATACGCTCCATCTGTATGGATTTAACATAATACTGATAGACATTCTTATTAGCATATCTATCAATTCTAGTAGTCTGTATAGTCCATATACACGGGGAAGATACTCGCATGCATATCCAATATATGTGTAACAACTTCCACAAAATCCTACACTAAAGAATGATAGACATTCTTACTAGCATATCAATTCTAGCCCTATCATACTAGTTTGTATGTCCTTATACACAGGGAAGATACTTGCATGCTATATCCAGTATATGTGTAACAACCTCCACAAAATCCTACACATATTATGAATAACATTGTTATGTCACATATCTGACTTCACAGTGGTGTTGATTGATCAAACCATCCCTAAACCTACCAGTTCCTGGCTGTCTTCATTCAGATAGCTGACAACTGGTACTCTTTCCTTCTTACGCTTGCTGCCGCTTGTCTGGCTGTAGTATTTGCCCAGTGCCATGCCAGTAATTGCCATAGCAACCAGAAATGCAACTAGAAAGGCTAGAAGGGTAAAAAAAAATTGGACAAAATGTTTACTACTGTGAATGAACACAATGGCAGACATAAAGCTGCAGGTCAAGCAGATGCATGAGCTCTGGCTGGCTATCTTACCTGGGTAATAAAACAGTATACACAGACAAACCAGGATTGCTGAAGTCAGAAGATAGTTTTCCCACCTAATTTAACAACAAATAAAAAATTCCATTATTAAGTTTAAAAAAAGTGCACATTTTAATTTCGTCTCTCACCTCACTACATAGACAACAGCACGGCCAACAAGTCTGAATGGATAGAGTAGTTCCTGCAGTTCTTTGTAGTTCTCTACGAAGCTTGCAATGTCTATGGCGACATTGTTGTTGTTGTTGTTGGAAGACGCAGAAACGGATGAAGACTGTGAGGGATGATTGGAGGAAGCTATTACGCCACTTTCTCTCGTTTCCATCTCACCTGGGAGGACTTCAGCATATTGCAAAAGCCTCCGTCAAGGTCGGAGGATGGGGAGAAGCAAGAACTGTTTGTGGTAAGCTACTAGAAACTAAGTCCACAGTTACAGCTTTCTTATATCTTATAGGAGGGAAGAGGGTTTTATCTAGCTCTAGCTAGCTTCCACAGTTCGCGAACACTAAATACCTATTACTTAGAAACTTCGAACAACGCTCACTCAGCAAGTTACGGTTTTTCTGCCCAACCCCCAACTTATTTCGTTTTAAATAAGGGGAATACCCCTTAATTGTTAATTCTCGTCATTGGCTGGTTGGTGGTGGTTGACAATTGCAATAATATTCATGTACACAGGTAACAACATGGATATCATGTTCTGCTTGTAGCTATCAATACAGCTAGCCCCACTAGCAGTCCCATGACTGTCAGCTTCAGCAAAGTCTCCTGTACAATTTGGCCTTGTGTCTGATGATTAGGACCTTCTTCCTCAGGTTCATTGCAAGGTTGCACTCCATTCGTCACGCTTGCCTCCAGTTTCTTCAAGTTAACACCAACTTTTTGACCAGTTAATGGCCCTTTCAAATTTCTGTCCCTAATTTTTCTATTGATTTCCTCAACTCTTTCTTTGTGTCTTGCCATTGTCTCTTCCCATTCAGCGTGCTTGGAATAAGTCATGGGTCGCGGGCCACACTGATGCCAGGCACACAAGATGGACTCCTTCAGCTTGGCTAAGTCACTTTCAATTTCATTGTCCAGAGTCACCCACTCTGGAGCGAATCCAGAGTTGCCCAAAATGACGTTGATTTTTTGGTCCAAGTTGTCCACAAAAGGATTCTCCCATGTTTCTTTCATCGGTTGTCCTTTGCCAGGCAAATTTGCAAACTCACCATTTCTGATAGAATCTCGAATAGCTTCGTTGGCTATTCTCTGTATGCTGTTGGTGACCCTGGTGCTCTGAGGCCAGGGATCTCCACCAGTGTGTGGACCCACGGTTTTAGTGTTCTTGTCAATTAAAGCATCCCGAAACTTCTTGTCAAAAACACTGTCTCTAGCTTGGTCCAGTCGTAGCTGAGTGTACGCCCTCTGTCTCTCTGAAATAGTGCCTGGGCCTACTCCATCATATGTCAGATACTGCCGGCTGGTCATGTTCTTGTGTTTTCTGGAGCCTAAGACTTGGTCCATCCTGTAAAGCTCTTCTTCTAGGGCTTCATGGATAGCACGAGTCAGTGCTATATTCTTCACGTAGCTTGTGCAATGTTTGTATGCTTCTCGTACCTATATACACATTTTAAGCAACAACAAAGAAACCTTACTGGAAATATAGCTAGAAACAGAACAAGCTTGTTATTAAACAACTTGCTTACTTCAATAAATTGTTGTGTGGCTTCTTCAGAGGAATTATTATCTGGGTGATATTGTTTGGCCAGTGATATGTAGGCTTTCCTAATGTCCTCAGCAGAGCAATGACCTTTGGTTAAACCCAGCAGCTGGAAATGCTGTTCTACCTTTAAAGAAGGAGAAGTTCTTCCGGGTGAACTTCCCCGAGTAGTATCCTCGACATTAAATAGCTGCGCACAGCTACGGAAAGGACGAATTATCACAGCAGAGATTAACAGCCTCAGTACTCCGGGACTGGAAGCCTTCATAACTGCCAGCACTACTCGAACTGTAATCAGTTGTTGACATAATTATTGTTTACAAATACATTGCTGAAATAGTGCACACCAACCTGGGTGGCAACTAAAACTGCAGTGGCTGGCTGTGTCGTGTGGAAATATAATGCTGAAAGTCTCGAGGCGGTTCAAATCTACCTTGCACGGGGCTGCATTTGATGCGGCTATTATTGGAGGAGGCCACAATGGCCTTGTCGCCGTGAGTTTTAGCTCTATTTTGTGTCAAAATGTTCATACTCGTTTACACCTTGTGATAAATTAACGCATAAATATATTATACCTCCATTAAACGGAGACTAGCAAGAAAGACAAAACAAGAACAACACCAACAACAAAAAACAAACAAACGAAGAAAGACTTAAAGAGTAGCATTTAGTTTTGACATCCATTTCCTATCCAAACCTGAAAGTGATATTGTAATTTTAATAGGCTGCCTACCTGGCCAAGGAAGGGAAGAAAGTGGTAGTACTTGAGAGACGTCATTTGCTTGGAGGAGCAGCAGTGACAGAGGAGATTATCCCTGACTTCAAGTTCTCCCGAGCTTCCTACCTCCTCAGTTTGCTGAGACCCCAAGTGGTGCAGGATCTGAAGCTGAAGGTCAATTAATTTACTTTTTGCTATAGCAATTTTTGTATAGCCAGCAAGTTTAACTTAAACCTGAAGTTTCTATTTTTTTAAAAAGTCCTTTCAAGAGTGACTTGGGTCAACTCTTGTGGGTTTTGTGAATAAAACATAAACAGTAAAATTATTGGTGTGCATGCTTGCTGTTCAAGGTCCTGCAGGGTGAAATTTCTTGATCTGGGACCAGCACTCAACATTAGGCAGCGAACATCAAACATCTGGAAAGCTCCAGACTAATGTGTTTCTGTTTATCTAAGGTGTTTGATGTCTTGTAGATGTATCATGATTTTACAAGACCACATTTAAATGGAGAAAGACTTTAAGATTGGATCTTTCCTAAACTGTACTCTCTAGTATTGAGTCATCCATAGTGTAAAAGACAGAGCCGCTTAAAATTGGGAGTTAAAGGTCAGTGAGGTTTTTATACATCCAGATGACACCAGAAAAACCAGTTTAGAGTTATGCTCAGTGCTAACTGTGCTGTTTCTAGATTGGCGAAGTTTAATACTAAAAAAATACTTGTCCTGCAGAAGATGAACACTAAGCACATGCCGCCGCTTAAAAATTTTACGTCACCCATGAGGAGGACTTTGGCAAGAAATCGAAAAATTGGAAAAGACAATTTAAATTAATTTTCTTTATAAACCCTGCGATAAACATTATAATTTCAGCCAAGAATGACCAAATCATTGAAAATAATAATTTAGCTTTATATTTTGGTGTGGTAGAAACATGGGTTGAAGGTGTATCTTCGGAATCCCAATCACTACACTCCAAGCCTGGCCAGTGGCAATAGTCTATTGCTTGGGAATGACATGAGAGAGAATGAACGCCAGATTGCACAATTCTCAAAGGCTGATGCACAGGTGAGAGGGAAATGACTTATTACGCCATTTTATTTTTATATTTACAGTACTTTGCTTGATCCCCCCCCCCCCCCCCCTTTGTCTAGGTGTATGAAAAATACGAGAAGTGGATGGATGGAATTGGTAAGCTGGGTGGGTGCAGTGAGAAGGTAATTCATTAGGAGTTAGGGAAGGGGGGGGGGTTAAGGAGGAAGATATGGATAGGGAGTTAGGAAACATGGACATTTGTGGCATGTACCCCTTCTTCCTCTTCTGCATTTTGAAGAAGCTAGGGTAAAATTATAGTTATTAACTTGTGCTAGTATTTACACTTGTCCACTTTCCCACCAGTGCCAATCTAACCGTGGATCCCATGCTAATGGCTCATTCAGAGACTAGCTTAGAGAGAGTGGTCACGATTAAGATATGTTGGGTGGATTGGGTGGAAGGAAAAGACAACATTAAAAAAAGAGAGAGAGAGAGATGAAAATCCATCCCATTTCTATAAATGTTTCAGAAGAAATTAGGGAACCGTGTTTATATCGTCTTATTGTTTTTGTACAATCACTTTACCCCATGCTGTTATCATTGTTGTGGTTTACAGCTGCCGCCATTGACCCTCTGCTGGACTCAGAGCCATTGAATGTGCATAAGCTCCACCAAGGTTCATTCCTGGAGCGGTTGTCTAGCACTGCACCACTAGCGTCACTTTTAAAGACTGGTAAGACTTTCAGCCATTAAATATGAGGGTTTAGCAGGGTTTAGAGTTTAATACAAACCTTTAATTGACTTGTTTGAAATATGTATATACACAATACTAAATAATTAGGTAGATATCATTATCACTTAAAAAATCTATTCTAATTAACTCATGAGGACCATGGTAATTATATGAATATCGGAATAGAAGCAAGTAGTTTAGTTGGCATAGTAAAATTATTATTATTCAAGAGATTGAGAGCGTGATAAAAACAAAAGATATGCACTTGCTAGAGGAATGGATGTAAGAAAGAAGATAGACTAGTAGAAATGGAAATGGAGAAAAGTGCACAAAAGAGGGGACACTTTAAATGAGAGATGAATTGAATGACCTGTTGTGATGCCAGGACCTTGTTTTTTTTAAGAGTGTTAAATTTATATTTTTTGTATGAGCTCAGGCAGTGTCTGGTGATTGTGTAAAAGTAAAGTTCTAGTACCAATTCTATCATGTGTTCATGTGTTTAGGAGTATCGCTGGGCGTGTCAGAAATATCCAATTTTTACGAGCTCATTACAGCACCTGCCTCCAAGATAAGAGACCCCATTTCTGTTATGACTCACTTTCACTCTCTCTCTTTCCCAATTACAGTCTGTGTGCCTCTCCATTTTATTCTGCCACTTCTTTCCCTTTCTTTCTAGTTTACAGTGTTTCCCTTTTTTCTTCTTCTTTAGGCACACTTTCCCTTCCTTTTTACCTTTCCACTTTTTTACTCTGCCACTTTTCACTTTGCCATTCTTGTTGGACGAGCCACTTTACATTATAATCTATGTATCTTTTTTCTATACATTTTGGACAGATGGTTCGAGTCTGAGCATCTCAAGGCCACTCTCGCCACTGATGGAGTTATTGGAGCAATGATTAGTCCAAGGATGTCAGGCAGTGGGTGAGTGTACACAGTGTGTGTATGTGTGCGTGCATGTGTGTGTGTGTGTGTGTGTGCGTGTGCATGTGCGTGTGTGTTGTATCAGTAGGTAAAGATAAATTCTCTTGCCACCATGCAGGTATGTCTTGCTGCATCATGTGATGGGAGAGTTGGAAGGCATCAGAAATGCTTGGGGGTATGTAGAGGGTGGGAATGGGGGCGTGTCCAATGCCATTGCCAGAGCTGCTAAGTCTCATGGTGCCACTCTTTGTACAGACTCGGTAAGAAATTATTGATGTTATAGACTCACTATAATTATGCAGGTAGAATTACAAGAAAAAATACAACAAAAAAAAACACACGAACACAAAAAACAACAACAACAACCAACAACAACAGATAGTGTTTTTCTCTCCTTATTCCCCCCCCCCCCCCCCCCCTCCCCCTTCCTTTTTTTCTACAGCCGGTAAAACTCATACAGACCACTACTGGAGATAGTTGCACTACTGGAGAGAGGAGAAGACGTGCTTGCGGTGTTGTGCTGGAGGATGGGACGGAAATCACCGCCAAAGTTGTTCTCTCCAATGCCACACCCAAAGTCACGTACTTTGACCTTCTCCCGGAGGTGAGGATACAAGAGAAAATGTTGGGCGTGTTATTGCATGAGTGTGTTGACAAAGGAGGTGTGATTGTTTAGGGGACATTACCTGTCGACTTGGAGAAAGAGCTCAAGGGAATAGATTATACCAGTCCTGTTACTAAAATCAATGGTGAGTTTTTCTTGTTGTTGTAGCACAGGACAGAACTAAAGCAAAGGGAAGTTGATAGAGTAATTAGAATAATGAGAAGGTGCACTAATTGTCAATAAGTTGATTAGCACCTACACAGCTAGGCTAGCCTCCTGAAACATCAGTTGAGGGGTGGGGCTGCTCCACTTGTATTTGTCTGCTGGTTAGTGAGCAGTCAGTATAACTATAGCGTAGTGCGACTGCTTACAGGAGAAAAAAACAAATAAAATATTACGTTTGTTGTTGTTTTTGTAATACTTCTTGTTTCTATTAGTTGCCCTCCGTGGTCTGCCAAGTTTTAGTGCTGATCCATCCTCCTCAACTGGCCCTCCGGCCCCCCACCATCAGTGCACTATTCATCTCAATACAGAGACTGTTGAAGGCCTTCACGAGGCATACCTGGATGCTCAACAAGGGGTGTGGTCTAGAAGGTACAGTATTTTCACCTTTAGCAATTTGCAATGTTGTAGACAGTGCACATGAGTTTGTGTGATTAGAATCTCACACCAAGTGCAGCTCACCACACCACAACATTATGCAGGCATATCTAAGTTACAGAGGAATGGGTGTGTATGAGGCACAACTGGCTTTAGCCTCTAGCAATACATGTACTTGCTATTGTAACCATTGCAACTTTATTATTATTATTATTATCATTATTAGTATGAGTAATAGCACGGGTAACTGTGCTATTGATCCCTAATAGCACAGGTTACCCATGCTATCACTCGCTAATAGTAGGCCAGCTTTTTAAAAAGTCATTTGCAATTGTAGCTACACTGTATCGTTCAGTCACTATCTCCGTATTTCAGGATTAGCTTTCACTGGAACTTCGTTTTCAATATATGGCTCCTCCTAATCTGTTGAAAAACATTCCGTCTAATACGGGTAGAACTTCTGTGGTAAAGAATGACATAGTCTCCAACTAGAAACTACTCGAACTGTATGTTTCCAAGATTAACGCTGCACGCATGCGCACTTACCTGTACTATTTCACTTAGCTACCGAGGTATTTCACTTAGTTTCCACCTAATTACCGAGGTATTTCAATTAGTTACACGCTATTTCACTTTCCCCGTGCGATTTCAATTGAACAACGATTTTTCCCATACATTTTTGAATGGGTAACTTACGCGCCGTACTATTATTATTATTATTATTATTATTATTATTATTATTATTATTATTATTACACAATTATCAAGTTCTGATCCTTCATAAAAACTAGATTGAAACTTTTTCACCTAAAGGGGTCTGGAAAAAAGCAAAGGAATAATGTGAAGATCTTGGAAGTTGAGGGCTGGCTGTCGTAGTTCAGTGGTTAGAGCACTGGTGGCTAAAGCCAGTGGCCCTGGGTTTGAATCCCCGACGACAACTAAGATTTTTTCACATTTTTCCTTTGCTTTTTTTTTTTTCAGACCCCTTTAGGTGAGAAAGTTTCAATCTAACTATTATTATTATTGTTGTTGTTGTTGTTGTTGTTGCTATTATTATTTGTAGTAGAAGAAGTAATAAGTTCAGCTATCTTTTTGTGGGAGATGTCTGCTATGACTTGCACTAAAACTGCAATTGTATAATACAGTTTCCTCCTCCCCTTTCCCTCATATCTTTCTGTTCCCAGGCCAATGCTAGAAGTGTGCATTCCGTCTTCCCTTGACCCCACTCTGGCCCCCCCAGGCTGTCATGTCATGTCCATATTCTCTCAGTACACACCATACAAGCTGAATGGAGAGAGATGGACCGAAGAGCAGAAGGAAGAGTATGGACAACATGGTAGGGGGGAAAACCTAGGTGAAGGGGGGGAAAAAAACAAAAAAACAACAACTGTGGCTTCACAAATAAAAGTAGTGATACAGCTAGTTGTTGAAAAGTCATCTGGCAAGCCAAACTTTTCATTGCCTTGCATAGGCAAGAAGGCTCAATGGTTAGGTTCAAATGGTAACTTTAGATAAGTTATATGAATACGTATTCATCTTCCCCCCCTCCTCCCCCCTGCTTTTTATGTAGTGTTTGGTTGGATAGATGCATATGCCCCTGGCTTCAAGGAGCTGATAGTGGGCTATGAGGTGTTGACTCCGCAAGACCTGGAGAGCATCTTTAATCTGACTGGGGGCAACATCTTCCATGGAGCCATGTCTATTGATCAACTGTATCTTAGTCGACCTACTCCACGCAATGTGGGCTACTCATCACCTGGTGTGGAGGGACTATTCTTGTGTGGCAGTGGCACCCATCCAGGTGTGCACATCAGCCCCTGTACTACTGTGATTGAATTAACTGTAAAGATTAGTCTGGTGTAGCTGACCCTTTACCTTCTGTTATTGGGGGCAGGGGGGGGGGGGGGGGGGGGAAGGAAAGGGTCTGGGCACACGATAGTACTAAATCTATTCAAGCTGCCCGATTTCAGGCAGCAGGCGGTCAAAAATTAAAATAGCTGCGGTAACTGGGCATGCAATTTTGTGCAAGATAGAGGTTTCTGCCTGAGCGGTTGTTGCAGTGAAACAACTTGGATAAGACATGCAGTTGAAGGTTATCACTTCTTTTGTTACTGGTGAAACTGTTTTTGCCATACTTCATACTGGTATATATGGGAAAGTCTTTGCTGTGCCTGTTTATTTGATCACTTCACCAACTTCAGGAGCACAAAAAATCGATACCTATTTAGTCCATCTTTCACTCGGACTAGTCGTTAGCTACAGCTGGCTTTAGCCTAGGTTTCAGCTCATAAGGGGTTTAGCATGCACATAAACCTAAATTGTGTGGTTTAAATTTTTAATGATAGAAAGTGTGGGTGTCAATGCTCTTAAGTTCCATATTCCTCCAGAACAGATTTATTACATGTACATCCATGTCCCCATACCCTTTCCTCCCTCCCACCCCCAATAGTAGTAGGTAAAGGGTCGTCTCCATGGGCTGGAGCAAGAGCAAACATAATTTATTTATTTTTTTTAACACAAATGATCTTATTGGTGTGTGTCACAGGTGGAGGAGTGATGGGGAGTCCAGGAAGATTGGCCGCTATGAGTGCTCTGTCTGCTTTATCTTGAATTTATCATGCACCAATTTCATTACAACTTTACATGCAATTTTTATCGTTTTTGTGGGCGTGGCCCCTGTGTTTCGATACTTACCAAATGGTACAACAAATCTATACTGGACGGGGCTGAGTAGCTAGAGGGAAGATATAATTGTTGTAATTGTTTGTTGGCTTGATGTGACGGTATGTCTTCGAGGACAGAAGACGAAGAAAGGGAGCATTCTTCTCCTGGAGGTTAGATTTTTATGTAGTGTGTTCGCAAATTCTTACAGCGAGGGTTCAATTTGTAAATATAACAGGAGGGAGTGGTTAAGGCTGTAATAGTATTTTGTAGAAGATGGGTGAATAGAGAGCAGAATTATCCTTTACTTCTAATGCATGGATACAGAATCTGGAGGTGAGGAGGGTCATTTGAAGAGGAAGCGTCGCCGTGGGTTACTGCGCATGTATTATGGAGTGGATGAAAACAGCTCACAGCATGCTGGCGATCCTATGGATATTGATAAGACTGCCTTTCAGAGCCAACAGTACATGGAGAAACTGTTAAAAGAAAGCTCTTTGAACCAGCTTTATCTCCAAGAAGACAAAATGAAGAAAGGTGAGACGAGATGGGTGGAAAGGAGGACTGAAGATGAACTGAAAGAAGAGATGTATTAAGTATTACAACATTTTTTAATAAATTTGTCTATATATATGTACACTAAACTTGTGTTGTTTCACAAACTTTTGTATACCTTTTCAAGTTGTCAACTTGCTGGGTTTACCTGTGTGGTGTTTTTTTTTCCCTCAGAGATCCAGGAGTTGGACAGCCAGATGCAATACCTGGTCTATGAGAATCATTCCAAGTTCATCAAGGCATCAGAAACTATCAGAGAGGTACAGAGAAAAGGAAGGAAGGAAGGGAGCTGAAGTGTAGGAAATGATAAGGATATGGCATGGAAGTAATGAATTGTTTGATTGTCTGGCAAAGAGAAGTGAGAGCTGAGCAAAATTTTGCTAGATGGGGCAAGCGGGAGTCTTATTTTTTTTATGTAAACCCATTTTTGGAGGGGTGGGTAGGCAGGGATGGAGGTCTTGTGGAGAAGAGGAAAGTGGTGTAATTTAGATTGTGTCTGTTTTAGATGAAGGATGACTTCCAGCATCTGGAAGATGATATGACTCACTTAAGTTCTCGCGTAGAAGAGATTATCGGCTCCAGTAACAGTATAAACTCCGCCCTCTCAGATCGCAAGAAACAGATCACCAAACTTTGTGGTGTGCACCATCTACTAAAAAAAGTGAGATTTCAACTGATGATGTCTTTGTTGTTATTGTTTGATTTTGTTATTTTAATTTTTTTATTTTTATTTTTTATTTTTTTGTTCTGGCCTGGGATGAGACTTGTATTGTTGTTTTTGCAGCTCCAGTTTTTGTTTGAGCTACCAACTCGTCTCAACAAGTGCATCACTATGGGGTTCTATGCCCAAGCGGTCAGGTCAGTAGGTGTGGTTAGGGTTTTTTTTTTTTATTGGATATGAGAATCAAGTCAGTCGATTTTGTAGGAATTCTGGTGAACTCAAACATTTAGAACTTTTTGTTGTAACTGATCTAATTGAGGAATGAATGGATGGATTGTAGAACATATTGCAAGGCCCAGCGCGTTCTGGAGCAATATCAGCACATGCCTTCCTTCCATGGCATCCAGAGAGACTGTACTGCCATCGTGGCCCAGCTCAAGGATGTCCTCAGGAGCCAGCTGGATGGAAGTAGCTCCACCCAAGTTGTGGCTGAGACTGTAGATCTGCTGCTGGAGCTGGGCGAACCTCCCAAGGTGCTGTGTCAGCAGTTTTTGGAGAAGTAAGTTGGTTATGTTGCCTAGACCATTAACTAGCTGTACAGATGAGTGTTAGCTTAGCTGGTTAGTGGTTAGCTGTATGACAAAGACCAATGACTGGGACCAGTCAGCCAGCCAGCCAGTATGTCAGTTAGCCTAGGAACACTTCTTTTATTCTGGTAGTTTGTGGTAGGAATCTTCATAATCATATGGCACTGAATGTGTTGTGTGTGTGTGTGTGTGTATGTGTATTAAATAATAAATTTGCAAGAATCCACATTATATTCACCGGTGATACTTTACCAATAATTTTTTTTTACTTATCCAGGTCTCGCAAGCAGCTGGAAGATAACCTCAGGGTCATAACTGAAGCAGAGAAGGTGAGCGTGGTGAGAAATAGAGAATTACGAGTGATGTTATGTGGTACATGTGTAGAAGGAGGAGTCAGCGGAAGGAGGCCAGGAGGACATTGAGGAGGTGGAGGATCATGTGAGTAGATATTATGTGTGTAGTGAAAGGGAGGTTCACACATGTGACTCAGAGACATGTGTTCACACATGTGACTCAGAGACATGTGTTCACACATGTGACTCAGAGACATGTGTTCACACATGTGACTTAGTCTCTCAGTGTTCATTGTTACTAGGTATGTTGCTATGAATAGCCACCATCTTAGTCTATTTGTAGTTTTGTACTGATTACAAATTATTCTATAGTTGGTGAAGATACGGTAAAGGAATTATGGTTCGTTTCGTGTTTGTTTTTTGTCATGTGTAGGATGTGCATGAGTATGTGGGTGTGGTTTGCAGCGGGTTTCTGACCAATGTGAGTCTGGTTATCCAGTCGTGCTATGACATGTTCATCAGGAAGGACAACCTAGGGTGAGTCACGCACGTAACCACACCCCTGTCATGTCATACGTGGCCACGCCCACACACATCATTTCATTCTTGCCTGGTCTAATGATTCCATGTACATCATTTTTTGTATACTGATCCCCATACATTTTTTGTGTATGTGTATTTTCTTGCATGTTGCCAATTCATTTTCGCTGACTCCCTCCACCCGTGTCGTGCCTTGCCTTGGTTTAGACGAGAGGCTGCAGAGGAGGCAGAGAGGAGCCTTCGTATGTTTGTGTGTTCTCTGGTGGACCAGTGCATGGGGACGGTGAAGGAGCGGCTCTCCAGGGAGGCGTGTCACTTGGATTCTGTGCACCTGGTTCGGGCACTGGACAAGCTCAGTGGCAAAATGGAGACTCTGGACCGACTCATGGATTCTGCCCAGCTCAAGGAGTGAGTTGTGGGTGACTGGTGAGATGGGATGAAGTGGATTGGATCACGTTTGTCTTGTCTTATGTTTATTTACAGGAAAGGTAGGAATCTCATGAGCTATGTGGCACACGCACACACTGAGTGTCACTGCCAGAGACTACAGCAGTGTTTCACAGGTGAGTGTGTGTGTGTGTGTACGTGAAGTGATGGCACTGACTGAAATGTGTGCTGTAGCACAGATGGCAAGCAAGCAAGCTTAGCGATTATTTCAAATATTAGAGCACTATTTTTTATAAAATATTAGCATACATCTGCCTCAAAGCTAGCCAGTTGTTGTGCAAGGCCTGTCCATTGGTCATAAATTTCATAACTTCAACATGAAATATCACAGGTATATCCAGATGTATGTATACATACATATACCACTAGCTTGAATTAATAATACACTCCTGATAGTTAAGTGTCGCACTTTGCTTCACTTTCTCGCCAAAAATATAATATTAACATATCGTAGGTAATTCAAGTTTTGACTTTAGACTGTGCATCCTTCCTCAGTGCAACTAAAAGTGAAAACCGAAATATGTAATAAACTACATTTAGTACAAGACCATTCTGATGGATGTTTTTACACAGTAAATATAAATTATCATACTAATTGTTTTAAAATTGATTTTTTTTGTTTCTTATTTGTGTAGATGCTCTGATGAGTGTCCGTCATTCCTTGGCCGCTAGCAAGACTTCCTCCTCCTCCAGCAGCCCTTCTCTCAACGAGCACTGCTCCAGTCTCTACTCTGCCATCAAGAGCAGTCTGGAAGTGTCTCTGTCGAAACTCAAGGTTTGCAGTAACCAGTGGGCATGTGTGTGGGTGTATGTATATAGTGGGTGTGGTCATTCAGCCATATAGTCCGACTCAGTGGGACAATGTAATTTGTTGATTGTATGTGTTTCAGTATGGGTCGTGTGTCTTTCTTGTGTCCAGGAGTTTTTGGAAGGTAACGTGGCATTCTCCATGAAGTCAGATTTCAGACAGGAGTTTTGCATGAAGAACGTAAGAGAGGGTGTGGCTGTCAAGTTCATCAACTACGTACTCGACACGTGCAAGGTTAGTGCTTTAAATACACGGTCAGAGTTGTTTTGTTATTTTCCTTGTGCACGTTATACGTAATATTGCTGTCAAATCAAGCACAATTGTTAAGTCAAGTGATGTTATCTCAAAAACTTATTGTATGATACTCAATTGCAGAGTTTCACTGAGACTACCGCAGACCACACCCCTTCCTTCCCACCAACACTTATCTTGGTGCTGTCCAGTTTAGTACATGACATGGAGCGATCCACTATCACGTATCTCGTGACATACAGTGACGAAAAGTTCCAGCCGAGGGAGGAGGGGCCAGTGGTGGCCACACCCACCACAGAGATGCTAGCCAGAGCTAAGGACATAGCTCAGGTGTGTCATACAAATTGTATCTATCTCCCTTTCTCTCTGCCCCTCCCTCCCATTCAACCACAATCATTATTGTTTTGCTGTTGATTGGTTTGTTTGCTTGTCTTCTAGACTCTGTTGGATCACTATGTGAAGACACAGGGAGGTCTCATATCTCAAGTAAGTAGTTATTGGAAAGAGAGAAAGAACGATAGCTTGTGTACTAAATATAGTGTTGGAGTTTTTGTCCTATTATTAGACCTTCCAGTTCCTCTATAGTGAGGGTTTATTTATTTATTTTAATTTTAAATTAAATTAGTTGCATTAAAGCAAGAAGATACAAAAACTTAACAGGAGGTGGTGCTAAAAAGGATATTTTATTTCTACTACTATTATTGTTATTACTATTATTATCATCATCATCATTTTAAATCTAGATGATACGTAAGAGTGTTGAGACCAGAGATTGGTTGAACACCATCGAGCCCCGGAATGTGAGATCTGTGATGAAGAGAGTGGTAGAGGAGGTGACAGTCATAGACAAGCAGGTGGCCACTCTCTACAAGGAGGGCTCCAGACGAGAACAAGGCTCAGGTGAGTCATGGCAGGCAAACCAGTTATTTTAATACAGTATATGATTCCAATATTCATTACAGCACAACATCATTCTCTTACTACTAGACAATAAGTGTGTGTACTAATATTGTTGAAAACATTAATGTATTACAATTTAGGATCTGATGCATAAGAATTTGTGTGTGTGTGTGTGTGTGTGTGTGGTGCAGAGGGTCAAGGAAGCAGACACACTTACAACTACAGTCTCACTCAAGGAAAAGGATACTCCTTTGCTTCACAGTAAGTCTGGTAGTAAGAGCTCATTCACAGCCCATTCAGTCAGTGAAATCAGTGATGACGAGACATCTGTCTTAAACTAATGTTGCATCAATAGCACTGTAATGGCCAGCAAAACTAGCCCACAATTACCCAATTTTCCCTATTGTACATTATACACTGTACCCCTAACAATGTCTTACTCACCTATATATATTTGTTAGATCTAAGGGTGTCTTTTTCTTACCAAATACTCCCCACTACTCTCTATATTTTAACATGCTCTTTTCTCCTATTTGTTCTTTGTTCAGCATGGATAGTAGCCTAATGAGCAATATTCAGAAGTTGTTCTATGAGAAGATTGAAGTGTTTGGTACAGTGGAGTTTGCCAAACTCTCCATAACAACTGGCATCATTAAGATATTCCTCAAGGTGCATTTGTGTGTGCCCGCCTTGTAATTGCTGCCAGGAAATGTTTGTATTTTGTTCTCAGGCTTTCCTGGAGTGCGTGCGACTGCGGACATTTGGTAAGTACGGGTTGCAGCAGATGCAAGTGGACAATCATTACCTGCAGATCTACCTCTGGAGATTTGTCTACGATGAACAGTGAGTTATTTTAACTAATTAATTAGCTATCAAGGTATGCCAATAACTAAAGCTAAAAGTTATGCAATTCATGTTAACTAAATAATACCAAAACTAAAATAATATTATAGAAAAACCGAAGTTACCTGTAGCCATTGAAGAGATAAGAAAAATTTTAATTTGTAATTTACAATAATTAACCGAGCTGAATTGCAATTTGTATATTCAACATAAGATGTATAAGTTCAAGCCTGTAAACAAAAATAGTTGTTGTTGTTGTTGTTTTTTTTGGGGGGGGGGGCTAATGAAGTGTCCAAGTGATACTTTAGCTGTGTTCCCACTCTGTGTAGGCTGGTAAAGGTTCTGCTGGAGCAAGTGGTGTCAAGTACTATGGAAAGATGTGTGGAACCACAGCCTATGGAGCAGAGTGTAAGTAACCCTTTACCCAACACTGAACCCCTGCTAGTTGAATGTTTTCTTCTTTTCCCCTTCCTTTCTATTTCCCCCTTCTTTTCTATAGGTGGTAGAAGTTATTTGTGACAAGAACTGATATATAGTCAATCCAATTTTTAATAGCATTCATTTTTTGTTTACGAAATAAAAATAATTAAAAATAATGAAAAACAGACTGACTTGAGAAATAAAATTGGAAAAAAATTGGAAGTTTACAAACCAATAGAAGATATACAGTATAAGCATGGTACATAAAGTCCATGTACTGATCCTAGCTCCACCCACTAGCCTGCAAGCAAGAGCAGCCACACCCAGTGGGGCAGAGGGTGTGTTTACTGAACCAGTCCATCAAATGTTTAGTGTGTCCACCATGACCACAAGCTAGGCAGAGATTAGAACTTCCTGAAAAATAAAGTGCACCAAACTTCTCATGGTAGGAAGAAAAAATGGAGGGGGAAAAAAAGATGAAAAACAACAGCTACTAATATCACAATCTTACACAATAAACCCCACAATTACTTTCTTCCTAAGATTTACAATACTTCAATATACCTTAAGATATCCATCAAAATACATAATTAAAAGAGTTAAATAAAATATACAAAATACTACATGTCAACAACATGTATGTGGTCACACTCAAATTTACAACATGCCCTAAAAAGACCGAATAGACACGATACCTTTGACAGAGAGGTTGCAGATAGAGCAGTTGAATCCACGCCATCTAGCCATCAGAGCAGCTCCAGCAGTTCTGGATTCTGAACAAGGTACAATGCCCGTGCTACTGCTGGAGCGTACTGGGGGTTTCTTGATCTGGTACTTGAGTATCTCGGCACGTTGCTCCAGCAGTGACCAGGCGTACAGAATGTCGCAGTAACTACGGCGATACTCGTCACACTGCAGCATCATGGTGGAGTCAAGCAACCTGCCATGCCCAACAACATACCGCCAGGTTACTCAGACTCATGAGAGGACAGTTTCACTATGTATTATAAAACTTGAATAGTGATAAATGCTAATCTGCACATACCTATAGTTATTCTATACTTTTCAATAGACTACCAATGAAATAAGCAGTAGTTTCAACAACGGCTTTTTGAAATAGAGGAGGGGAAAGCTATTTGAGAACAGACTCTCTAGGATGATGCACATATTTAATTTCTATTTGAAGGCAGAGACAATTCAACGACTGCTATATTATAACATGCACAAATACCCATTGGTAATAAAATCCAACCAAACATATAACCAATGAGAATTTCAAGACAGAAGACACTCAAAGGATCACCTCTGACAGTACAACCACTCAACACTAAGTTCATAGCTAAGCATATTTGGTGAGCGAGCGAGACACTCAGGGTTAACACAATTTAAAATTGGGGATAGTTGTTTGTTTATATGTGTGGACGTATGTATGTCATTTGGTACTTTGACCCTCGTTTGCTTGGTGGTCTACCCCTTCCCATACCTCCACTAAACAGAATATTTTCATTTAGCAATCCCGTATCATTCAAGGAAATTATTTACCCTAGGTTGTTTCTGAATGCCCCAAAACACACTTAGGTCTTAAAACTTACTGTTAGACTCAACACTGTGCAGTAATTCTTTAGAACTTCTTGTTTTTTTTCAAGTCGCAAAATGTTATGGCGAATGGTTACTATGGTATTGAAACCCTTTACCAGATGTAATTAAGTAGCTGCGAGTGCTTGTTGTTAAAAGATGTTGGTAATTCAGATAAGTCAGAATGCCATATAGCAGAGACTACAGAAATACAAGTACTCAGGAAATTGAGGTAAGAAAGTGGTTCTGTATTTGTTAGCTAAAGTATATAATGGTCACAACGGCTACGTACCTAGCTATTAATATTATCAACCAAGATTAGAAATGGACTGATAGATTATTTTGAAGTGTTTCGTTTGTGCACTGGCTCGCTCGCCCTTTGTGCTCAAGCACATCACTAGTTATGATTGCAAGGTACTAGACATTTTAGTACACTCACTTGCACTGCTTGTCATGGTACGTCTGCTCCTCCACTACGGGATCTTCAGCCTCTGAGAAAGGAGGAACAGATCCATCTATCATCTGCACTTCCTGCCAAGAGGAAGAAATGGGAGACATCTCATTTCCCCCAAATGCTTCATGCGCAGAGGAAGGCGGGGCTGCTCTCTTGGGAGGGGAATAGGAGGAGTACGTGGAGGAGGAGTTGCCATTGGTAGCTCTGATGGAGGAAGTTAAAAATGACAAGGGATTTTGAGGTGGGAAGGAAGGGAAGGAGACTCTAAAATGTTGGTGGTCGGGAGGTGATGGTTGTTTGGACTGTTGTTGTTGTTGTTGTTGATCAGTCTGTGATGCAGACACTCTGTTTTTCATGTTCTGAGACGTTCTCTTGTAGTGTTCTTGAAAGATGCAAGCTAACATGGCTAGCGTCTGAACATCATGGAGTTGACAGAAGTGAGAGAATCTGCAGAAACGTACAACAGACCACTCACTTGTGGTTTGTAAAATATAGAATACGTTCTAGCCCATGCAATACTACTATTATATATTCTATTTAATGCGCAAACACTTTGATCACATACACTGATTCATACAACACACACTTGGCAGCTTCAATAGACACATACAAAGATTTTATTAGACTCCGGCAAAATGGATGTCTCGGCCAAGGCATGGAGGTGGGGCTAGGAGGCGGGACCATTGCAATATCGGAAGCCACTAGTGCTGCAGTAGACCACGCCTTCACCAAGTCTGCCCTGCCTTTGTGGGAAGCTATAGTGGCATTCTGAGAGCAGATCTCTTCTATACTGCCACCAGATAAACTAGTACACACACAAATTAAACAACAACAAAACAACAACAAAAACATGTTATCTCATATGTTTACCCACATGTACGTAAAGACTTGCCTGTACAACTGCGCTAGCTGCAGGTCTATAGGTAACAGAGATAAGGCGTCATAAATAGTAACAGGAGCAGTGTGAGGATTACCGCCCCCACTCCCCTGATCGATCCCCCTGCCGCTAAGCCCTGCTTCCATGGAAGACATGTTTCCTGGTGAGGCGCGAGGTGCCACAGGGGTGGAGTGGTAGGCGTGGCCTGACCAGCGAGGCCCACCTCCCATGACCACTGGGTGGATGCGAGACCTGTATGTGTTCATCTTGTTCAGTGACCTGGATACACAACAGAGGGGCATGGTTAATGTTAATGTGGGTGGAGTCTCAACTAATTGTATCACAAGTGACCTGCATACTGCATCAATAGTGCTTTTAATCATTACAATTAACCTTCAGTGTGTTTATGCAGTAATGCTACCCCATTAGAATTCTTTAAACACCTACTGTTTCAAATCAGTCACTATAATCTCAAAATTTGGGTGAATACAGATGAATGGCATTCCAAAGTCATTGCTTGCAGCCGAGCAAGCTCGCTCACCATGCTATGCTGTTTAGCATACCTCTAGTCTATTTGTTTGTTTATTTGTTAGTTTGTTTGTATACCTGGGAGTCTTGACACTATCCTTGCCAGTCATGCCAGAGGGACTGCTGAAACACACCAGCAAACCTAATACACACACACACACACACACACACACACACACACACTACTCACACTACATGGAGCTCACCACAGCACTCACCGCTAGCAGAAAAACGAGCTCCACTTGTGCGAGGGAATGGGATGTGCTTGTCGTCAAGACGACCATAGAGATCCAGGTCCGGGCTCTGTTTGGGTGGTGTGGGGCGATTCTATTAACCATGCAATCAATAACAGACATGATAACACGAGTTAACACAATCAATGACAGACATGATAACATGAGTTAACACAATCAATGACAGACATGATAACATGAGTTAACACAAGAGCTGAGATGTTTCACTTACAGTAACAGACTCCAGTGACCTGACTAGGTAGTGCAGGCAGGCTTCCAGACATGGCTTGTTTTGCTTCACAAGACCCGATGCCTGCTCTGTCAGATTCTGCACAACAAATGGTTAATCTGTTGAAACTAATGCATATTTCATATGGCCACGTGTTTCACCCTCAATAAAGCCCTATCCCCTTCTTCTTCAATGTGTGGACTATTCTAGAAAAATCTACACATGGCCTTCATCAGACTAAAAATCATCACAAGTCTGACAATGGTTGCAGATTTCATTCACTAAAATTTAAAACTTGAAGTTCTACGGAAAACGAAAAGTCAAACCAGTACTGTGTTTGACAGGACAAAATAGAAGAAAGTCATTTTACTACAAATTAGACTAATATAAAAGAAGGGGTCACACATTTCATAGGAACACTGAGGAAACTTTAAAGGATTTAGGGTATACGTACTACACAAGGAATGCAAGGCTTCAATTATGGCAAATAAATGATCTTACCCGATGTATCTCAAGCTGAGTGGACATGGGGAGCATGGAGTTCTGAGTGAAGATGAAGGATGGAGCTGCTCCGTTGGGATAGTGGGACGGAAACGAGATGCCAACACGTACCACCTGGGATCCAAGCCGCACCTTGACTGTACAGTTACGCTGAGCTGGCTCTAACTACACACGCACACACACAATACTACGTACACATGTGATTGTTCCCACATTGGGGTATAATTATGAGAAGTGGGAAATTAGTAGAATCAGAATGAGAGGGTGTGGCCAAGGTTTCATACAGTCTGTATGCATAATTTATAATGTATATTTAATTGACTTCGATATCCTATTAATTATTGTCCCCGCCCACTCCTTCATCCATAAAGCCACTTACTCGCTCCACCTCCAAGTTAGGTATGGTCTCAGCCCTCAACTGATCAAACTCTTTAGCGAGGGAGTGACCTCCAATAGATTGGAAGACTGGATTAACAGAAGACAGAGAACTGGTACTGGAGAACGAGGCGAGAGACTGTGTAGATGGGGAGCCTGACAAGCCGCTAATCTGAGCCCCACTTCCCACAAGTGCACTCTCAGATGAACCCACGGTGCGGAGGAGTGGCAGGGACATGGTGGGGTTAAAACTGGTCTCGGCTCCACCTCCCAGAGATTCTCTCCCTTGGACTTCTTCATTGCCAATCTCCTCAAAACTACTCTTTGAAGGTCCTTCCGTGGAGCTGTTGTTATTGGTAGTGGGCGTGGTAGTGGATGTGAGCGAGCTGGTGAGACTGGCATTTATGGCAAGTGAAGGGGAAGAGGGGAGGTACTGGTCCTCAAGCTCCGCCTTTTGCTCTCCGATTCCTCCGCCCAGGTTGAACTTGAGCTGGTCATTGATGGACCAGATGCGAAGGGTCCGGTCTCGGGACCACGTCACCAACCTACCGCCATCGATCCATTGGAGCTCAAGCACAGCATCAGAGTGGCCCGACAGGATGTGAGTGGGAGTGGTCGAGCTGGTCCTGTTCCATAAAAAGACCCGAGTGTCTCCGCCATGCAGGGTGGGCACTAATAAGAGTGCAATGGCATCTCCTCCAGGCTGTACACACAACAAGCCCAGGAGGGAGAAAAAAGCAACAACAACAAACAACAACAAAAACAATTAAAGGAAGTTAGGAATATTGTGAGAAGTTATGCTAAGCTTTGGCCCACTGTTTTCAATCATTAATCTCTCTACCCTTAAATAGTCCACACACATAATTTTTGGCCCTCCACAGCGGGAGAGATGCTGCCTTGATGACGCTGGTGGGCTCTCGGGGTGACAAGGTGTCCCAGAACTTCACAGAGCCATCATGACTGCAGGTGGTGAGGTGTGACTGAGAGGAGTGGCTCCAGTCAAGGTTGTGAATGCGAGATGTGTGGGCGGTGATATAGCCTGAGGCAGTAGATGGTTTCTACAAAGGACACAAATAGAATGTCCATACATTACTGAGTACGATTTCGAGGGTGAGAGGAATTGTATTAGTGAAGAAACTCTAATACACACCAGAGGTTGGAGTATAATTATGCCAACAACTGAATAAGGTAGGCAAATATACTGTAATAACTATTAGCTATTTCTACAACACCTTACCACATTTCCCTTAAGCCTTCCACTATTTCATGTATCATCCCTTACCCAAATTAGCCCGTCCCCTTACCCTCCTGTCCCATATCCTAATGTCAGAGTCATGAGCAGATGCTATCAGATCACCACTGAGTCTACTCCACTGCACCAGGGTGGCCCCAGCTACACACAAACACACACACACACACACACAATAAACAACAACAACAAAACAACAAAGTACAATGAACAAATGCATGCATACACAGCTTCATACCTCACTTACCAACTGCTTTGAAGGAGATTGATGGTCTCTTGGTATCTCTAAACAAACAAGAAGCATAAAAGGAGAAGTAATTTACAGGGTAATAACTTCAAAATTTAAACTTAAACAAGCCTAGTGACACAAAGAAGTTAAGTTAAATTCTAAATTATTTGAAAGAAAAATTAATTGACTGTGTAAACTGTTATTAATATTATTATTTTAGCCAAAAATGATTGGAAAAAAAAAAAGAAAAAAGAAAGAAAAAGGAACACTATTTTTGGAATGTATGAATAAACACTGTGACCACTTTCATTACATTCACCCAACACAACCCAAATGCAATTAGCCCACTAGATGAACACAGTGCAGAAATCCAACAAAACTACAAAATAAAATAAAAATTTCACAAGCAAGCATTAGAGCATAGTTCAAACACTGAGCGAGAAACCTTTCTCACACTTGAGTAGCTTTTGACAGTGAAAATATAAAACGAGATATAAATGAATCCCAATCCCATGTAAATATATTAACTATGTATTAGTACACTCAATAGTACTGCAATGAGAACTAGGTCCATAAAAGCTGCCTAAGGTCTTACCTCAAGTCCCACACATGAATGAAGGAATCAGTAGAGCAAGATGCCATCAGACCAGGCTCACTGAAACACCAACTCAAGTCACTGCAAATGATAAAGGTAAAGAGACAATAATAATAATAATAAATCTATATTAAATTAATTCTATATGTTACAATGTCATTTCGTATTCATATTCTAGAACTATTGGCACACTGAAATTGTGTTGTTTCTTTTTTTTCCTCCCATTTTCTTTCATTGTTTTGACTGTGCACTCACAGCTTGCTGGAGCCACGTACCTGCATACTGCTAATCACTGGACTGATCATATAAACAAACTAAACACCAATACTTCAAGGCCAGGCTGAGCAAGCTGGCCTTGGCTAGATATACACCTGATTATCACACAAATCAATGGAATTAAATTAAACTACCCGTGGGAGAAATTACCATGATGGGAAGAAATGTACAAAACAAAACAACATACACCAACAAATTGCTAGAATTTGCTTAATATAAACACTGTATCATTAAATGGATTAATACAGTAAACTTGTTAAAATTTTAATAAAGGAACAGTTGAAAATATTAGGTAGACATGATCATTAGCTGAGGGCAGGGGAAAGATGGGGTGGGGTGGGGGAGGGTAGGCTGGGGAGTACGGTGAGTTGTTGGGGGCCACCACCAACTTACCTGACTGGTCTGATGTGAGCTTTGATGGAATGTAGAAGAGGGTACCTTTCAGCACCCACATCCCAAATCTCCAGCTTCTGCTGACACTAAATAATAATAATAATAATAATAAATCATAATGAGGCTTTCATAAGACTGGGAAAAGATGTCAACCCAACTCTTAAGTTAATTAGTGAATGTATACACACAATACTATTGCATTAGTTATACACAACAGTTACTAGTTTTACTCTATATAAAAGGGAAAACAACAACAACTACATATGTTCTTACACCTATGTTGCATTAATAAATATTCTTAATAATAAACAAGAAGAATTGAGAAAGGAGAAAACTGTGAACAAAAAGAAAGAAAAAATTTCCATGCACTTTCAAAACGTCACAAATAATCAATATAGCATAATAATACCTGATTCGTCATTTTTTCCTCTCTAGACAATTTTTTTTGTACTGCTACCTTAATGTACCGACTAATCTGTGGCCTCACCGTGGATGCCACGAGTCCATGCTTGGCCTTGTGAGGGTTCCATAGAACTCCCTTTATCTCATACTTGTTCGACCGGCCCAACTTCCTGAGTGGCTTGTGCTCCTTTGCGGAATTAGAGGTTTCCAAACTCACCACAGCAAGCCATTTTTGCCTGACATGATTCAAACAAAGCAACTTGAAATCACTCGTGTCCTGTACTACATTCTGAATCAACTTTTGTACCTCATGTGTAAATTCTGATGATTATGTTTGTTGGATACATAATTACAAAATAGGATAGCCAATGGCTGATCGTTCCATCCATACAGTATCCAGTATATGTGTGTGCAAACAGACCAACCAACAAGTTTCAATACAAAACACCCGCACACAAAATAACATTAACTAGCTCCTCAACCAATAGATTGCATTTGATTACTACATTTGCTCAACTCATTTCAGTTCATAAATTTCTAGCTCACACTAAAAACAGTTATTTTCACAGTTGACTTACACAGCTAGCACTGCTTTCTGACCCAAGGAATCCACTGAAAATGTGCTGGCCTGCAATATAACTTACTAACCCACACGCGTATAGTTCGCTACTAGTTACCTGCAGCCCATAGTTGAATATCACACTACTAGATGCAGGTTCTACATCATCCATTATTATTTACATTATTTAAACATCTCTTTATCGAGCGCACTTAACTCACGTGGCCACTGTAAAAATTTTTGACGTTACACCGCGAACGGTTGTACTGCTGCGTCGGTGGAACTGAGGAATTGCGTGAGGAATCGTGTGAACGGGGAAGAGTGTAACTGTAGTAGTAGTGAGTGCGTGTTTCCCTGGTACGTTTCAGTCTCTCTTCTCCATGGCTGGGCAGGGTCGGCCTCCTTCGGGCGAGTTCGAATTTGTATCAAAAGAGATCAATAAGGATTACTTCTGTCCTGTCAGTCTTGAAGTGATGATGAACCCTCACCAGACGGACTGTTGTGGTAGTCACATTTGTGCCAGAGTTGCTGAGAGGATGACCGGAACTAAAAGTGCTTGCCCTATGTGCAAAGCTCCTTGCCCTAGCGCCCACACCAGGAATGGGGAAAAGGTTTTCACCACACACAGGGACCAGTATTTTCAGAGAATTATCCTGGACCAGAGAGTGCTATGTCCCCATCGGAAAAATGGCTGTGAATGGACTGGACCCTTACGTGAGGTGCAAGATCACTCGGCAAGTTGCGGGTACCGCCCATGGATCTGCCAGCACTGCAGGTATTCTACAATATACAAGGTTGGGACTACTGAGCATGCCCAAAAGTGTCCACTGCGCCCAATTATTTGTCCATGCTCTTCTCAGCCAGTCCCATACAACAAATTGGAGGAGCACAAGAAAACCTGCCCTGTGGAGTTAATCTCGTGCGAGTTCACAGATGTTGGATGCAATGTAAAAATCCGTCGTAAGAACATGATGGATCATTTAAGCAGCTGTGCATGGCAACACCAATTGCTGATGTCGAGGAAAACACTGAACGTGTTACAAGCATCACCAGGCCCTTCAAGGCCAACTTTGGAAGAATCCTCGCGCAGGTTTAAAGAGAAGGATGCGAAGATTTCTGAGTTAAAAGACAAAGTTATCACTCTCAGTGCAGACCTCAATGCTACACGAGAGCAGTTGATTGGGCTGCGAGTAGAAATGCAGGAAAAGCATTCCGAGGAAGTCGGAGAGTTGCTTGGTGAGCTGAAGAAGAAGAATGACAATGACTTGCACATACAGCGGCTGAAAGAGCAGATCCAATCGCAAGAGGAGCAGCTGCAAAACCTCCAGTACAAAGGCAGGCGCGAGTTTGACACTGAGGTCATGCTCAGTAATGTGGGTGTCATGGTAACGGACATTGTAGAGAATCTGCGCTCAAAGAAGACCCTTAACGAGCGTGACCTTCGTAAGCTAGTTGGAAGTTTAGAGGAGGTCATGGTGACAGCTACAGAGAGATCCAATGGAGAGGACGCAGTGAGCGTGGAAGGATACGTGGTAGCATCCTCACCAGTTAACCTTCCAGGAAACAAGGTTGTTAAGTTTCGCGGCCACCTGGAAAAGACCGCAATCAGCGGCTTGAAGAGGGCATGGGGGATTACAGCGGTGGGTGAAGATATTTACGTGGTGGACACTAACGGTAGCTATGGCATACACGTGATCAGCGAAAACTCCGTCAGGGACTTGATCGAGTCTGCCTCATTCAGCGATGTACATATCCCGTATGGGAAGTGCTGGTATCCAAGATGTGTGGCACTGGACAAGGCTGGGAACTTGTACTTGGCAGACACAGGCAGCCATCGCATTCTCAAGTACTCTTCATCAGGCAAACCACTGGTGCAGGCAGGCAGAGAATCCACTCCTGGTAATTCTTCTAGAGCGTTCGACTGCCCCATTGGGATAGCGCTCGATGCCAATGAAAACGTGTATGTTTGTGATCGCTCCAACCATCGCATCCAAGTGCTTACCTCTGAACTCAAGTTGGTCTCCTCATTCGGCACCAAAGGCAACGGTGTTGCGCAATTCCTCAATCCTTGGGACCTGGCTTTCGACCAAGAGGGATTCATCTATGTTGCCGACTGTGGTAACAGGTGCATCAAGGTGTTCAAACCCGACCTTTCTCCATTTAAAGTACTAGGCAAGAGTGATGGGAGGAAGTATAAAGATGGCGACCTGCGTGCTCCCAGCAGTGTGTGTGTGGACGAGAAAGGAAATGTGTATGTCACAGACACTGGCCTGAAGACTGTGGTGGTTTACAATTCTGCAGGGGAGTACAGTATGAATTTTGGCCAGTTTGTACAGCCCTATGGCGTATGTGTGGATAGCAAGGGGCGTGTGTACGTTAGCGACAATGGAGGATATACTAACATGTTTTCCACCAAACATCCTGGACGAGTCCAAGTTTTTATATAGAACTCCTCTGTCATATATTTTATTTGCTCTTACTACTTTTTTCTTTTTTTAAAATTTTATTATTATTACTATTCTGGTCAGGCAATGGGTGTGGTTGTTATAATAGTTATAATGTTTTTAAACACATCTCGTGTTCTTTAGCGAGTATTATTTACTTAACACCAAAACTGATTCATCCAATCTTCCTTTTTACATTGAAACAATTGGATCAAAATACATTATAGAAACTAGCTAGTGTGGCTTTTGTCATGCAACACGCACTGACACAAGAATGCTTCTTGTTTTGCTCAGAGTAAAGCCATCCTTATACGTAGTAAGGCATTGAATGCAACAACCTAGCTGCCTTCCTGTATGATTTTATTTAGGGAAGACCAATATCACAGTTGTGATAGTCTGGCATATCATCCCCCCCCCCCCCCCCCCCCTCCCCAATCCAAATTCAGCTGTGCAGCTCTAATACAAAATTAAAATTTGTACAATCACATTGACAATCCGTTCCTTTTATTACCTAACTGGTTAGCCTGGAGTGGGTACTGCGGCCTTTTATAAATAGTCTCAATACTATATCACACTTGTGTTTAAGGTTATATTCAACTGGTAGATTAAGCATGAAATATGCACTCAATTAACACTAACTGAATAAAATGTCACACTGAGTATACCACATGTTCTATCTGATGCCACTGGGTCATAACTGCTGTGTGAATGGGTCATATGGTTCTAGCTGACAACCGTCTCGTGAAGTGCATAGAACTGTGCTGGACTTATATGGAGGTGTCGATTGACGGCAGTGTCTGGTGAGTTTGATGTCAATCGCACCACAGCAGTGGGACCAGAGAGCTTAGACTCTTCAAGAACCTGCAGTGATTTAAACAAACAAATAAACAAACAATTTTGCAATTACTAATATGAATTGGTCAGTCAACAGTAAAAGCAAACATGAAACTATAACCATGACCACTGAAGGTTCCCATTGAAAGGTAAATAATACCATAGTGATGCTGATGTACACACACAGTTGAACGTTTCTTCTTTCAGTTTTTAGTTGTGCAATGGATCATTTCTGGTGCATAGAAGCTGACCTTAGAGAATTGTGGAGAGTTAAAGGAAGTTAATGAAGCGTCTATGGTAGAACCAGGACACTGACTTCTGATCACCTTCTGTGCATCTTCACGAAGCTAACACAAAAGGAAAAAAATGCAATATTTTTAAAACTTATAATTGCATTTAAATACCACTACTAAAAAGTTCTCTATTAGACGATTGTACCTCCAACATAACACTCCAATGCTCACAAACTTACTGTCTTCACTCTCCTCTGCATTTCATACATGCCGACTATATTATTAGAGAGTTGTTCTCTGGCTGCATTCACAGCTACTGTCCCACCATCAGGAGACTGGTTCACGTTGCCCTGTGGCGGGGATGATTTCGAAGCTGACACGACCACCTTCTGCAAACAAATCTTCTTTAGATCCTGTATGGGAAGGGAAAAACAAACAAAAACAACAACAACTTGATTTCATCTGCAGTCTGAGTGCTACGTTAACCCTGTAACCCTGTACAAATGAACATCTACTTACATTAATGAGTAAAGCTGTTCTCTTCATAACCTCCTTCTCCTGGTCTGTGTGATTGTCATCTACCTCATCTCGTTTGCTTGGTTTCACCACCAGGTGATGAGGAACTTGCAGTGGAGAAAGAGAGTTCAATTGAGCCTGCATTGTCAAAAGCAAAATAAAATGAAAATGCAGAAAACGATACAAGACTTGACTGGTTCACACCAATTGTATGCACTCGAGCAGTTGTAAATATTGGCACATAAAAAGTGGTGAACTATTAATTTTGTCTTACAATTAAATATCTACTTACTCTGGCAATTTTGGCCTTCAAACGGAAGTTTTCATTAGTAGAAAATTCAAGTGCTTTGCTCAAGGATTCAATCTATAAAAACAACAACATGGAATATCACAACTAAGATGTTATCCTGGTCAATATGATTCGAATTCAGCATTTGCTGCTTGCAAGCGCTGTAACCTTACAATCACAATTTTCATACATTTATGGCAATTCAAGTTATGAAGTAATATGTACATTCATAAAAACTTTATTCCATTAGGTAGAGAATTCCACTCCTCTACTCATATAGATCCCCCATGACTGTACAAGGGTGGAATTCCCAATAGCAACCCCAGTAAAAATCACGTGAACTACTCCTACCACTGACCCTGGCCAATAACAATGGACTCTGCTCTGTGTTGTTGCCAGCTAAAACGGCCTCAGGCTCTTCCTCAGACATAGTGGGCGGTGGCTTCCTGGAGAGGAATGGACTGGATGATGTCCCAGGAAGACCCACCATGCGGATCTTGTGGCCACTCTTGCCTTCTGAGGTACCCGTCTTCAACTTATTCTCCAAATCTGCTTTGTCTGCTTCCAACGCCTCAATATCTCCTTGCAACACGAAAATTGTCTGTCGGAAGTCACTAAAAGGGGAAGAAAAAAAATCAATGCCACACATAAAAGCAACACACACACACACACACACATAAATTCTCTTGCAACCACTCGCAGAGCCAGGATACCTGTGCACTAAGCAGGCACTATGAGCCGTGCAAGCAAAGCTCCTGGAGCCAGGCTAGGAACTCGCAGGAGAACAGACCTTTCCTCACAGCAAGTGGTGTGGGCACCCGAAGTCCCACCTGGACCATTGCTGTTTCATGAGAAAGGCCTTGAATTTGCACCCCAGCAAATACCTGGTCCCCAATCACAGCTGGGTGGACTGGTGGGAAGCAGATGGAAAACAAGATGGAAAATTTGCCTGGAGTTGGGCTTGAACTCAGGACCTCAGGCCCTGAGCCCAGGACACAACCACTACACCACACACCCACACATACATACACATGCACACACACACGCGCGCACACACACGCGCGCACACACACACACACGCACACACACACACACACTAATACACTCACTCCTTCTGTCTTTCCAGCTGATCCTTCAGTTTCTTCGCCTCCTCCTTCTCACCATCAACAAGTCTCTTGTTCTCAGCACTTGAAGACTCCAACTTCTTCTCCAGCAGTCCTATCTTGACACCGGCCTCGCTCACCTCTTGAGCCTTCACAAGATATAGCAAGCTCCATAACACAATGCTGACTACATTACAGTCACAGAAAGCAGCAGCAACACTACTTACCTTAAGTTTGAGACTTTTCTTCAGCTGCAAGATATCCTGCTGCCTCTCTTCAAGCCTGAAACCCAAGCCTTCCACGTCGCTTAGTTCCGCCTTCACTGCATTAGCTCTCAATGTAATGGGGGCCTCAAGCTACAATTCACACACATTACCCATAACCACTTCTCACAAGTTGAGTGTGAGAGCTCCCATCTTACGACTACACTACACATGACTTCGGTCTAGTCCATGGGATAAGCATGATTAGGATTTAAAGTTTTGCATGGACTCTGTTTAAAAAATTGTGTCCAACTACATCTGCACTGAGTGTGTAGAAGGTATTCATGAGAATACTAACTAGAAGCTGATCTACTGAGAGGGGGTGGGGGGGGGGGGGGGGGGATGGGGTTATTACCGTGGTTTTCAGTGTAGTACTCCAAAAATACTCACCTTTAGTCTGGGGTCTAGGACGTCATATTTGCCTTCACTAAGAGCCGACAGGAAATCATCCAAACCAGTGCATGTGGTTTTCAACCCTTTCCCAAACATCTCCTTGGGTTCACTGTGGGAACTGACTTCAGAGGTGAACTCTTGCAATACACGATTGCCGATGATTTCACGGATAAACTCATCAAACTCTCCAGCTACAAGCTTCTCACCCTCTTGACAGTGAAAATAACACAAATACAATGTAAAGAATTAATAATTGTACAATAGTACATATTTAAAAAAAGTAGCACTAGGGGTCTTCACAATGAACAGATGTTGCCACAAGCAATTCATTCATGCTGGAAATGCTGGTTTTACTATTGCTATAGAAACAATGGGGCCATTTTTACCTGATAAACTGTTAGCCTTTTGGCCTGCCTTGGCCTGCAGCATATCGAAAGCTTGAGCATAGAGTGTATGTTTCTGGAGCAGTCTGTCCACAGAGCCGGCCACTGTCTTGTTGTATACCAACAGCTTGCCCGGCAACCCAGTGGCAGCCCTGCGACGAATCTACAAGTACATGTCATAAAAGATAATACAATACATAGTGCAAGTAAACGTTTAAAAGTTAGTTTAAACTATTGAAAAGCTCTACCTTCTTGGCAGCCTGTCTGATGTCTCCATTGATAGTTTCCATCTCCTTAAGCTGAACTGCAAATGGACTCCCTTCCTATATGTAAATGGATAGACAGAAAGTGACCAAATTCCCTTAGTGTGTGTTTGTGTGTCTTCAATTGCAAGTACCTTTGATAGTGTGTCCTTGATTGTGTGTGTGTGTGTGTGTGTGTGTGTGTGGATGTGTGTCCTTGATTGTGCGTGTGTGTGTGTGTGTGTGGATGTGTGTCCGTGATTGTGTGTGTTCGTGTGTGACAATGATAAAACATTAACATCCTCGTGTATTTTGCTTTGTTCCTGTGGCTAATTAACACTCACTAATTACTCACCGGGACTAGAGAGCGTATGCGCTGAAGCTGTAGTGTGACGGTGTCACAGCTACATGCCAAGAGTACCATCTGGTCAAGCAAGTGGGATGCACACTCATGAGGTACCTGGATACCTTCCTCCAACTTCATCCGGCGCTCCAGGATTGACTGAGATTAAATATAATAAATCCAGTTAAGACATGCTGCATAGGCTAATTTGATATTTTAAAAACTCCTGCACTAGTAAGTGGCACATGAATTAAGACTGTAATATGGCAAGTGACTAGGCCAAGTAACATATAATAACAAGTATTACATTGTGGTGAGCGAGTATATATATGGACCTGTGTGTGTAGTGCATGTGACAGTATAGTGATTTTAATACAGTAGGTAAATACTTGCAGGTTTAGATGTTTGTTGGGCCATCTCTCTGATTCAAGTGGATTTCCCACACTCACTATCACATACACAAAAATAAAAGTTCCTTGTTTTATACTCTAATTATACAAAAGGCAAAATTGAACAAGTAGGTTATAGAAAAGACGATGCTTTACCAGATGAGAAAAATTGGAGAAAAGAGTAAGCAAAATATAATATGATTCAGTTGCTCACAAGTCCCAACAGACGTGGGCAGACCAAAAACAATTGATTTGAATGTCATTTACTTCATCCTACCAGCCTACCAGTGTCCACTACAAGACGATAACACTTCCATTCAGCATGCCTTGACTAGTGTGCTGTCAATGGCAAATACACTTCAACTTCACTGCAGTAAATAACAGATGCATTCCCTGTGTTGCTATGACTGCACTTGGGCTTGAAAGAAAACAAAAAACAAAAAAAACAAAAAAAACTAGATGTGAGGAAGTATAGAACTGGCTTGAATAATTTTTGTGAGTTCTCTCTTCCTTCATTATGACTGAAAGTGAATTATACTGAATTCGTGTCAATATAATTCTAGCTCACTAGACATAATGTGCACTGTTACTGTGGTAAAGGGTCCACAAAGCAATGACTCACCTCTAGGTGAGAGATGGCTTTATCCAGGTTGACCAGAGGCACACTCTCATCCAGCTAAACAACACACAATAATACAAACAAACAAAAAAAAAACACTAATAAATAATTAACCAAGTCACTTTAATCTATACATTATTTAGCTAAAGGTTACTTCAATATAACTAGATGCACTATCTGGTGAAGCCACTAGGGGAATCCCCTCAGATCCACCTACCTGCTCCTTCTTTAAGAGGTTTATTAGAATGTCCAGTGTCTTTTCATGGATGGTCAGGTCATCCCTGACTCCTCCCATTTGACGATACAAATGGACATCACATTCCTTCAGAATACTACACCACAAGTAACACAGTATCAATGAAATCTGAACAATGACATTAGGAAAAAGCAAAATAAACTGCCCCCCCCCCAGAAGGACTCGATAAAAGCACAAAGTTTATCTTAACACACTCAAGGCTATTCACCAATGACAATAGACATAAAATTTAGGTCATGAACATAGATTTGTCCTGCAAGTTACGTAAAATTGTTTGCAAAGGACTAGCACTGAGAGATCCCTCAGAACAATTTATTATGCCTATAACATTTTCTTTCCAAGTGTTACGACCAATTGCATAGCAATTAAAAAAAAACAAAAAAAACTGCTGGTGAAATAGTTTCTCCTGACCTGTGTGCCTGGTTGACCAGCAGGTTGAAGTGGGACAGCCTGAGCACCACAGTAGTGACAAAGGCCAGCTTGTCCATCTGAGCTGCTGTGATGCTACTCAAAGAGCCCATCAATTCGTCGTACTTGTACTGGTGTTTCAGCTGATCCATGATCAGCTCCACCTTGAAGGTCATACGAGGAAGAAGCATCAACACCAGTAGAGCGTCGTAGTCACCTGTATAGTGTCAAAACATCAAATTGCAACTCTCAACATTAATAAGACCACTGGAAAGCCCCACCTTATGGTTATTACCGTCGTATGATTCTTATTTATCTATTTATATATGTATACTTGTATCCAGTAGTGTTACAAACGTCCTTTGACTGAAGTTATTATTATTATTTGACAAAATATAATTAGTAGGTGGGACTGAGAGGTGTTCGGATAACTGAAATGTTCAGATAACTGAGCCCCATAAAAAAAAAAGTATTATAAAGCACTAATGAAGGGGCATGGTCAATCAATTCTTCGTGTCTGCACGTGCTACTATTAGATTTTGGGTGTTCAGTTAACTGACGTGTTCGGATAATCGAAGTTCGGATAACTGAAGTTGTACTATGTTTTTAAAGCTATGACTACTCTAAATGTCAAGTTCAACGACCCACTAAAATTATAAGTACATATAGAATAACTACAATAAAAGGATCAGTCACTGACCTCCACTTATCAGGAAAGTACTAGGCATGAATGAGATAAGGTGATCTATCTGCTCTGCAGCTTGCTGTGTCTCCAGTTTACGCAGCTCAAAATCAATGGTCTAAACAACAAACAGACAACCAAACAACGACTCCAACGGTGCAATAACAACAAAATCATACCCAACATTTACTAACAACCACTACTGCTCTCACCCTGGCTTGAGCCTTCACAGCAGACTTGAGCTGGACATTGAGACTGGCAATTGAAGTTTTGCTATCAGCCTCCACTTTGTCGGCCGAGAGGCTTCCCTGCTCCGACCTAGAGCTGCGCAACTCTCTGATGTCTATGTTGAGATTGCGGACAAGATCGCGAAACTTCTCGATGGTCTGCTGCTGGTCCACAATGGTCTCCTGTGCAGCATCCAGCTTCTGCTCCATCTGGTGAGTACAACAGTATATACATTGCCAATAATGCGCATCAGTCAAGTAAGTAAGTCAACTATTCTTAACATGTGTTGATAACTTCTACAAAACGAAATGATTAGTAATTATAACGAAGCTGAATTAGCTCATGTGATGGGTAAAACTGTAGTGCTTGATAATAATCTTAACACTTTAATGCGCTTTTTCTTTAGTCTTATTTTCCAAGGAATAGGAAGACATTTTCTCCTTACAAATGTCTGCACTCTTGGGCTGTGTCATCACCTCTCAATCACACATCACTACCAGTTTTACAGGCTACCTTCACTGACACAAGAGCTGCCCTTGATGGACAGACCAAAAGAATGATTGCTGTTACATACATGTGTAGGTAATTAACATAGAGGATTTATAAAACACACCTCTACTACATCTAAACAAACACTGATCCATTAACAGTCATCCTTATCTTCCAATAATTACGTGATTTATTTAATTTGTGAACACGTCATGCAAAATACTTTACTTTACCAGATATGTACATTTTCTACTCATGCCCACCTTTCCTCATCCCACTAAATAAAACAAAACTTTCATTATTTCATTTTCTCTGTTTTCTCTCTTCATAGTTTTAATTTAATGTGAACTGAGCTATTTCTGCACATAGCTGGCCTTACAACCCAGCTCCAGAGGGCAATCCATATTATTAGTGGACTTACACAACACACACACACAAACATACAAAATGTAGTTCACTAACACACACGTGCATGCGCACACACACACACATACCAGCCTGACACTATTGAGACTCATATCCAGCTCCTCCCTCAGGTCATGCTCTACTTCCATACGGAGCTCCTCCTGTTCCTCACTCAAGTCACGCAGCACCTCAAGGTCCGCCACTGTCTCCGCCATCGTAGTCAGCTTCTCCTCCAACTCTAGATTAGTGTCCGTCAGTTTCTCCACCATCTCTTCTGCACCCAGAGCAGCATCCACTTGGTCTTTCAATTCATCGATGATGGCATCTGCCTCCTGAAATAATAACAAAAACAACAACAACAAATAACTAACACAAGTAAATTGGAATACGAGCACTAACTATACCTCCATGTCCTTTGCCAGCTTCTCTTTTTGGTCTTTAAGGAGAAGAAGAGCAGCACTAGTCTTTTCAAGATCCTTTACTGCATGTTGATGCTCAAGTTTCTCCTGGGCAGACAAATCTCTTAACCTGAAACACGGTAAGTTGAAAATATCATAGAACTGTGCTCAAAGCTGCTGCTGGTCTTATCTTAATATTTCTTTTCTTTTTTCATTACCTTTTCTCTCTCTCCTTCCCCCCCCGCTCTCCCCTCCCAACACACCAAGTCCACTGCTATGACATCATTACCTCAGCAGAGCCTCCTTGAGTCGACTGTTCTGTTGTTCTAACTGCTTGAACTGGGCATTGGCGGCTGCTCCTTCCACTCCTCCTTCACTGATCTCCTCCTTGATCACCTCCAGCTCTATGGTCAACTCTTCCACCCTCTCTTTCAGAGCCTCTGCTTCTGTTTGGAGACTTTCGCTCTGTAAGAGCATAGTGATATTTCATAGCCTGTAATGTGTATTAGAACTGTAAGCCACTGTCTCACCCTCTCCTCTGCCATTTCCTTGTCCAAGGTGGCCATTTCTACAGTGTCCATGAGGTCCCTCATTTCTTCTTCAACCTTCTCCTTGTCTAACTGGTGATCTCGAGCTTCCTAAAGCCCAAGAGTTAATTTCTTAAATAGTTACATGCCTTACTTCACACCAGCCCTTTCTCTTGCCTCACCTTCTTTGCCGCTCTGAGTTGCTGCTGTAAATCACTCTGAGATTCAGACCAGCGCTGCTTATATTCCGTCATCTAAGTTGGAACACACACACACACACCAGTGACCCTCACTGAGTTTACACTGAATAATACTTAGAGGCTATTCACAATGTATTACTACCATACTTTAGATTGTAGTCAATTCTTCATATAAGTACATTTGACGGTACTCAACTGCCTACTGTCTCTGCCTGTGAAGGTCTCAGAGAGCACAGGAGTGGAGGACCCCTTCATGTCTTATTCTGCTCACCTGCACATACTGCGCCTTGAACTTCTCCAGCTCCTTGATGCGAGCCTTGTCTTCTGCTCTCTTGGACTGCAGTATGGTCAGCCTCTGGTTCAGGTCTGTAACCTCACTCAACTTCTCAGGCTCCACACTCCCTGAACCACTAAACGGTTGCACATCCTCTCCAACACTTGACTGGAAACAGATATGAAAATTGAAATGTATTAGTTAAACCTAGGTAAAAATGGGCACCCCCTCCCCAATGCAATGTAATTTGTGGAGTACGCAATGAGTACAAATTACTTATTATGCTTCGTGCCCTCGCCACCCTGAACCTTTTAACAAAGGGCATTATTCAATTAAGTGGCTTAATACCAAACTAGCCTCATGAATTGACCCTTTACTGAGTGCCCATGAGCAATTGGTGTGCTCCACTATTGTATAGCAGTTCTGAGTTGGCCAAATGACTCGATACCGAGCTAGTCTCATGGCCAACCCTTTACCAAATCATCATGTGAGGGATTGGTCTAGTCCACTATTGAAAAACATTCCTGAGTCAGCCAAGTAAATGAGCCCTAACAGCTCCTTCTCTCCCTCTCACTACCTGGCCAGAACTGGTGAGTCCCTGCTCAACTTCAACACTTGGAGTTCTAGCACTCTTCACAGAAACATCAGATTCCAACCTCTGTTGAGGTCTCGCAGGCGTGCCCTGCTTGGAAGGTCTGGGAGAATTTGCTGAGGAGGACTGGGGAGAGATCTTCTTGCCAGAACCTGGTCGCTGCTTTGTTGTCAAAGTTGGTATGCCAGAAAACTTTTGGGGGTGTCCGGGGGTCTTGGTATCAGGAATAACCTATGTAGCAGTAAAGAATAAATTTATACCACACACACACACACACACACACACACAATCTTATGTTAATGAAACATGCCTAGTAACAATTTCAGTGTATTTGTGTGCCTAATCTGGAAAGCTCCTAGGGATTCATACAGGATTTGTTGCTTGTGGGGTGGGGGAGAGGACATGAAATTTCTTGGCGTATTTAGGGACAAGAATAATTGTGTCACTCCAGAAAATTCCTTGTTTTTACAAACAGTAAACCAATTGGAATATTATTTAACATTTTCCTATCATTATTTAGTAGTATTTAATCACTTCTAAAATTCTTAGGGGGTGGGGGAAAAACTTGACCTTGAGGGGGAAAATTCCAGTTTCCTACGCCCCCCCCCCCCCCCCCCCCCCACTCTGTATGAAACCCTGGTTACTATGGTGTCACTATTATACCATTTGATCAACATTTATCTCTACTTTTAGCACTCCATCTTGTTTCATGACTATAAAATATAATACTAACCACTGCTGTGTAATGTGGTGAACTCATCAGTATATCAGAGCTAATTGCCAACCAAATGAGCCCAGACTCTTATTAGTATAAAATTTATAAAAGTGCTTAAGCCACTTCCTTGTCTTAATGTGAAGAAACTATTAGGCTTGAATCAAACATATATAACCTATAATTTCTAGTCAACCTGTTTACTTGAAAACCATTTTTTTAGCTTACTTGAAGCTGATTCTGCCGAACCATAAGACCATGGTTGTTCTCGCACTGAAAATATTCTTTGCCCATGACTGTTCCATTGTTTTTCCCCTTTGGTTCATCCAGATCCACCCCTACCCACTTTCCAGGAGCGAACAGAGTACCTCCCACGAAACGTACTGTCCCATCTAAATTCTTCTCCTTCACCCTCACTCTAGAGCCCAACTTCAGCTCCTCGGCCATCACCTAGACCTTACACCTCTAATTCTCCCGAACAACCAACACCGACAACCGACAACACAACAACGATATCGGAAAAATTTCTTGTGCCAAGAATTAGAACAGAACTTGGTAAAGGGTGACATGCACCTCTCTGTTAGTTTCGAATGCGTACAGTATTTTGCAGGTGAGAGAAAGGTGTAAGAAAATACTTGGCACCACAATTGCCTCCAACATGTTACATATACACATATAATAAAATAATTATGATAGAACCAAAAAATTACATGTTGGTGAAATTTTCTCCTAAGAGTGTGGATGGATAAATGAAAAGGAATGAAAAGAATGAGAGAAAACAATTTCAAGAAGGAGTGTTTTAAAAATATCATATTTTTTGGGTAGCATGATTATCTTTAGGATGAGTAGTAGGAAGTTGCGGAGAAGGAGAAGGAGTTGGCCGACTGTACATGAACGTTGCACACAACAACAGCACAGTTCCAATGAAAAATGTCCTGCAGGTAAACAACAAACAGCAAATCACCATAACAACTACAACTGCAAGCTATGGAGATTCCACACACTCTATTTTTGAACCTCATATTTGCAAGCACAAAGTGTTAGGGAGTGATCCAGTGATTCTGTAAGCATAGGATTGTGCATACATGGCAGCTTTTGGATGCAGTAGGATTACCCATGGACAACTGATGGCAAAGCCAGACATTTACATAGTGAATCAGGAGGGAATATTTACCTAGAGAGACAGAACAATATTCTGCCGTTTAATCAGTTAAGACTACTCATTAATCTTGGGGCCGATGAAGTGGGAAATGTCAGGAGTATTGCTATGTAGAGAGGGAAGCCGTCCCTCAGAAGTGCCTGGTAACTACCCAGGCCACTTAGCCAGGGCCTAAGTGGGCTTGGCTAAATGTTCTCTGTAGAGTGACAATATGGCTTCAGAGGAGTACACATCTATGATGTGGCTATGTGCTTCACCAACATCACTTAATTAATAAAGTGAGATTTTAAAAATTGATGCGTACACATTTCAAAATCACCAAACTGATCCAATGGAATCTACCAACCACACGGGAAACTGAAGCACTTGTACATATCACTCAGCCGTTCTAAATAAGCTAGCTTAATCCAACCCAACCCCCATTCCACTTCAAAATTCTATTGAAAATTGCAAGTATATGTACAAGTAAGCACATTGCCATAAAGGAATGTTAAATAGTCCCAAGTGAACGACAGTGGTGCATGTTTCCACAACCTAACTACTTATTACTAACCAGGAAGGAACAAAGTCATGTAGAAAATAGAAAGAGATGAGAGAAGAAGTCACTATGGAAATAGAAGTAGCAAAACCTTTCAGAATGTTGTCTGCATACTTCATGACCACAGCAATGGTGATTCCTCCCAGTGCCTGCAGGGCAAACGCAATAATACATTATAATACTTACTAACACCATTGTTTATTACCGTCAAACTTTACCTGCAAGAATATTAAAAATATAACCAGATTGTTGTAGCCTTGAAAGAAACCATCCTGCATGACTGCTTTTCCATCTGTCACAAAAACTGCGAAGAGGCAGGTACCAAAACTCATCAATGCTGGGGGAAATAAAGTTAAGTTACAGATAAGGATAACAAAACACTAAATATAGTAATTAGAACAAGGATGCCAACATTACCACACCTTCCACAACCAACCAACCAACCAGAACTTAGCTTCAGTCTGGCTCAGTAAAAGTAATCGTCTAATAGGGAAAAAAAACAAAAACAAAAAAAAAAACAACAAAAAACAAACAAACAAACTCAATACAGTATGTATTGAGTTTTTTTTTCTTCATCACTGAGAAAACTGAGCACATTCTGTCCAGATGCAACACTTAATATTCAACTTGAGTAAGATGGAAAATATGCTAAAGCAACACCCAAGCTAGAGGAGTCAAATTGAAGTGCGTATAAATATTTCTTTTCGGCTTGGTCTATCTCAAAACTTTACATGTAAAAAATAATCAGATTGTAAAGCAGTATTAGTAACTGCTTCTAGTTACATGCTTACACAGTTGTATGTTTCTTATCCACATGGACGTCTCTGTCTGCTTGAGAATCTTCTCAATGTACACACCGGTGAAACCGCTGGAGATGCAAGCCAGCAAGACAGCTCCCAGACCAATCAGCTGAGACATTAGTCCTCCGGTAGGGTTCTCATTGTTGTCTCCAGAGGGCCACTGCCAATGCATAATGCATCAATTACAAGAAACAGTATCGTTTCCATTACTACATTAGCAATTTACCATAGCGAGTTCTTACCCAGTAATATTCCAACCCCCAACTCCCCCCCCCCCCAACACCCCAAAAACGTAGTTTTAAAAGAAATATAATTGAATTGAATGACCTACTTTAAACAATTAAAAAACAAAACAAAAAAAACCCCGACTTCTATCTAAGACTTAATGATGAACAAAAAGAAAGGTCCATTAGTTTCAAACGATCCTTCCAGTATTTACCTGGACTAAAGCCACTCCAATTGTCAAGAGGACAAGAGCAATCCACTTAATGGAAGTGAGACTTCTATTTAGGAGGAAGACGGAAAACAGTGCAGTGGTGAGGATCTTCAACTGATAGGTAACCTGGAAAAATAAATGAACAAATATATTTACTTTTTCGCAGAACAAAACACTTCACAATTCAGAAAAGAACAACTTGCCACTGTGATTTATTGACCTCTGTTACAAACTACAAATAATCCTCACTAAACGAAGCATTGAAACCGTTCATCAGGATTAGAGTCTACTATTCTATACGACACTGCCTATCTCACCAATGTCGAATGCATTGACTGCAACAAATGCCTCAGTAACCATGCAAAGTGTTTCTTCCTCACTGGAAGTACAGAATAGACCGAATGACTGTTATGACAAGCAGAACACTACCTTATTTGCAACTTCAACAATGCTAACGTCTAACCACAACCATTTACTAAACCAAGACCACCCAGTTTCCTTGTACCCAATAAAACATATAAGCCAGGCAGAGTTTAATATAACAAGATATTTCTCCACCCTATCAAAATAGTTCCCACCAAAACCCCAGGAAAAAGGAAACTACAAAAACAAGTAATACAAATTAATGCTAAATTGAGGGTCCTCTAGAAGTATGCCCACCTGAAAAGTTGCAGCATTGAGATGTGAGAGGGCAACAAACAAAAGGTTGTTCTGAATGGTATACAGGATGCAAGGGACAGCCAACTTGGATGTATCCCACCACTTCACGATAATCTCGGTGTACAGGAGTTTGAATGTGGCAAAAATGTCGAAATTATTAATATAAACAACGATGCACACACACGACACGAACTTTAGCACCTCAGCCAAGAACACAGACGTGGATGCGATATAGACTTTACCCTCAAAATGAATTCTGGAATACCTCATGCCCAGCACCAGCAGGGTGTTCTGGGCCACCAGAATAATGAGACTGATATATCGGATAATCCTGAGTCGCATTTTATCCAACCACTCCGAATTATCCGGAACACTATCACTCATCAACTGCTAAGGGGAAACAAGTGGATATACACAGATAACTTCACACACAAGCCATTCAAGTATCCCATTAGTTATGGAGTAAATGCACAAAACATCCAACTGCTATCGTTACTGCGTCGCATTAAAATTTCTATGCAAAAGCCACAACAGGACTTGAAATTTTGAACAAATGTTAAATGCCAGCTGCATATACAGCTGCTCAAGGATTTCAAGCCAGTTTATATACAATGTTTTTCCCTTCTGATATAACCCAAACTTAAAAAACTCCCTTTCTTGAAACACAAAGAAACCTTGACAGACTCACAGGCTAGCTACTCAGTCCCAATACACTAATTTATCTGTGTACAGCTATATGTCCCACTTTATTGGATAAAAATACCTTTTCTTCATAAGAGTCATCTTCCCTACCTGAACTACCCTCTAGCCTCATAGACATGACTGAAGTCCATCCCAAACGGAACCGCACAACCGCCCAACAAAGTATGTAATGCGCCCTCCAGATTCCGTAATCTTTAACCTGCCGTCCGTCACTCAGATAATACGGGAGTTCAACGGGTACAGTATCAGCATACAACAAAAAGCAGGGAAGTGAACTAGTACCTGTGAAATTGACGATTCACACCGAATTATAATCATCTGCGCGCAGCGCGAATTGATCCTTGTGACACCAGCGTGCCAATAACGTGCCCTGAACACTTTATAATGATATGATGTTGAGCCGACGACATCCCGCCACTGTTTCGTGGTCAATATCCGCTGAGCATTGTGGTAAAACGTGTACACTTTCCTGCTCCAGGTAATAAACGGGTGTAAATAATAGTGGTCAGTTTACCCCGTGCTGGACTCGTTCACAGTGCGTGCTGAGGTTGGCACGGCTAATTTGCTGAGCCTCATAGCTATATAGTGGGGACCAGTCCGCTGCAGCATCCTTCTCAAGCTGCTCTTTAACGCTGACGCTGGAGGTAGAACAGTTTGTTAGAACTTCATGACATCATCTGACACGGCTATGGCCGCCGTGGCACCTATGTTAGTGAATTCGAACCCCCACCACCTCCACCATGGAAATCAGGACGCTTTCTCTCATCACCACCTCGGAAGCATGGGCAGACGAGGAAGTTCAGACTCAGCTTTTCCTCACTCCTCATCGCATTCATCTGTAATGAACAAGGAAACGAAGGAAAAACGTCAGCTCACCTCTCTTGAAGATTTGGCTGCAAGAATAGAGGAGCAGACTTTGCGAGAGGACATTGACTCAGCTGCTTTCAGTTACCTTGACAACAAGCTTCATGGAGGAAGCAGTGACATTTATACATGCCTCCCCAAGAAAAGCAGATCCCTACCTAGCTCATATTACCGGACTTCTGATAAATCTAGTGATACACCCAAGGCGCCACTTCGAAAGGTGAAAAGTGTGAAATTTGCAGACACTTTTGGCCTGCCTTTGGCCAAGACAGTTCTCCAGCTAACAAACAATGACTCTTCATATACGGCAAACAAGATTGTTCCCTATGTAGAGGAAGACCTACTATGCAAGTCACCACTTATTATCGGCAGTCAAAAATCTGAAAGCTCCTCCACATCCTCCTCCAGTGAGGATTTAAACTCTGAAGCTGGCCCTCCCTCCAAGTACGTTTTACACCAAGGACCCACATCTCCAACTTACACAGCTACTCACAAACACACATTCTCATTCACAATACCAAGTTTGGAACCAGACTTCTTGATGAGAGTAGAAAGGGAAAGAGTGGTGCTAGAAAGTGCCCGAGAAGAACCACGGACATTGCATGGAATAATTCGTGTTGCCAATCTTTCGTACGAGAAAGAAGTGGTCGTAAGATGGACTCACGATAACTGGAGAACCAGTCATGACACAGTCTGTGTGTTTTGCTCTAATGATGGCAGCACAGACAGGTTTGCTTTTGAACTCCCTATCAATGGAGATGACGTCAGCTTTGCCATTCGCTACAGAGTGAGTGGGAAAGACTACTGGGACAATAACCATGGTGCTAATTATACTGTTTTTTCAAGGCCACTAACATCATGATATGCAACTCTTTTGGTATCAGTGTTGCACTTTTTTTTTTTAATTCTTAGTTCCATTTGCCCCTCCCTTCTAACAATTTTCCAAACAGTTGAAAAGCACCAGTTTCCTCATTTCACATGCAATTTATCAAGTCTACCAGTATAATTCTTTTTCAAATATTTCTGAAATGTATCCTTCATGTAACCATGTAACATCTCTTTGTGTATTTCTTTCTCATAATCATCTTAATTCTTCACTAATAAACTTTTTAAAGTCAATAATTACGCTGGTTAAGTACTGTAACTATGGGATTTGCACATAAAAAATAATAAAAGTGTCAAGTGATTAAAATTAGTTGCCAAATAAAAAGAGCAGGATGATTAGGTTTATATCAACCTGACAGCACCAGACTTCACCAGTGAAGACACTGGCTCGTAGCGTAGGATGTACTGGCTTCCTGGTATTAAATCCACTGCTTCTCTATCTGGTCCGGCTATCCTACAGACATAAACAACAAGAGAAACAAACAGTGAGAGAAGTAATAGCCACTTCCGGGCAATATTATTATGAAGTATTGGCAAGAGCCAGTGCGTAGCCCTGATCTTATGAGGCACCCATAGCATTATGAGCCCACCCTAATTACCAAACCACAAGGTCATGAACTCTTATCTGGCTTCTATCACAAACATCCCAGGGAAAAAAAAGGAAAAAAAAGAAAAAAAAAGGAAAAAAAAGCCGAGAGGCTTGAAGTGAATTAGTAGTACAAGTTAACCTAAAGCTATAAACTTACTCTGGGTCTACAACAACCTGGTCAGTCCTCTCTACTGCCTTGACGAAGACATACTTGTCCAACTTGGGTTTAGCCACTATATAGAAAGGAAAACGTGTCATCAATATCATCGGCCCATCAACAACAAAGATGACAGGACACAATAAAAGGCAAACTTTCCACTTATACTGGAACTACTCCAACCATACCAAGATCAAACTCTGATATCAATAAATACTACCATAATGTACATACACAATAATAATATAATAATAATAATAATAATAATAATAATAATTATTATTATTATTATTGTATACTAACTAAAGATGTAATGTGGTCCATTACACTTCACAGTCTAATGTACTGAATATACTAACAGAACAAGAGCCCTAACACTATACACATACTACACATATATGTCCTCTCTCTTCCATGAATAATGATCAGTCAAACAATAGACTTCCTTCTACATAAAATGTTGACACATGTGCAGACCCATTTGTTGACAGAGTTCTGTATACAAATAGAACTACAACACTGAATCCGTACCAGAAAAGCTCAACTGTCAGAAGAGGATGAAAGAACTGTGCACACATTTGTATATTAGCTTCCCTCCCTCTAATCAAAATCACTCGACCATACTTATATCACTCACAAAAATTTCTCACTCTATGTCCTTCTCTGTTAGCCCACCAACCAACTTTTGATTATTAAAAAAAAAAAATCTTTAAACACATACTATAAATCCTGGACTACATAAATAATAAGTTCTAGCTTGAAACAATCAAAAACGTAAGAATTTTTTTTTAATGGTTGGCAACAGAAGACAGTCGAAGTCTGGCCCTTATCAACTTTAAAGAGTAATTACTACAACAAGGCTTCTTGACATTCAGCAACACCAGCAGCAACACCAACACACAATTAATACTCCGTTGGGTAACCACTACGATATTCAAGAGAAACCTGGCTATCGTGCAATTATTGTTCGTGGTTGTACAACCAACAAACAAGAATGGAAATAGGAAGATGAATGTTCTTTATCACAACTTCCTTCTAGTTTAACCCCTTTCACCGCTGAATTATCAGGGCAATTAAAAAACTTTTTTTTAACTATGTCTAAAACACAAAGAAAAAAAAAAGAAAAAAAAAAGAAAGTACAAATATATAAATATATATCCTATCTGATACTAAACTGTGTGTAGCTAATTCCGAGTTCAGTATAACTACTTATGGAGCAAACTCTCTCTTTGTTGTTAAATGGCTTCTGTAGGCATAAAAATCTTCTGCACCTTCTTACTAGATTCATGCCGAAGTTGCTGTTAATCCACGTCTACAATTGACCACCTGGTCGTCGTTTTGAAGTCAAAACTCGGACTTCGAAAGCTACCTCAATGTTTGTGCTGTAGCCACAGAGACACTGCCGCAAGGAATTCGAACATCACTGAGGCAATGCAGATGAGAATAAACAATGATTTTCCCGAGGTGATACTTCAAACTGCCATATGGCGGTTACAGCGGTGAAAGGGTTAAATACAACTGAAGCTCAATATGCCTTTAAACAATAGCTCACATATAATTAAAGTTACTACTTAAAGATTATGGAAGAGTCACACTAAGCTTACTACAGAAAATATTTCATGATAACTACCTCAACTGGGACAGCTAACCCACTGGTTCCTAATGCTCTCATAACTACTGGAACTGACCACGATGGCCAGTGGCTAAATTTGAAAATCACCACAGCTTACGAGATAATAAAGTAAATTAAATAATAATAATAGAATATATAACATAAATAAAAAAATAAAAAATAATAATGATGTAAACGCTGCCTTCGTAAGAGAAGAAGCTAAACAGGCCAGAGACTCTCGCTGGTATATGATTTCAACACAAATTCACTTCGAGCACATGGATAACTTCCCAGCATAAAGCTAAACTACCACGAGCTTATTCTTAAATATATAGTTAATTGTCAGTAATCTCCAAAATAAGAGTGTGACAGACAGACAGACAGACTAGACGACTACTGCTATAGCTCTCTCGTGCATGTGCACTGAGTGTTAATAATGAGTAGTGTGACCTAGCATTTACAAAACAAGACTGCACTAAGTGTGCTAGAAAGTGAATTGTTACTACAGACATTTCCTGAAAACATATAGGATCACTAAACCCACTCTCCTGATAAAATAAGGCTTCCTTGAAAACACACCTTTATAAGAAAATTTAACACGCAAAAGAAAATACATGCTAATAAATGAAATAATTGCACATTATTAATTAGCAGCCTGTGAGTATAAGTAAACTACAAGAACAACAACAACAACAACTACAAGAACAACAACAACAAACAATAATAAAAAGTAAGAAAGAAAGTAGTGAATGCATGCATCTACTATTAACTGATGAGCTAGCAATTATTCATTGACTGGTACGGAGTGCATAATTTAACACATGGACCTATAATGAATTTACAGAGCGTGCAAATTCATAGACAGCCAGATCATCTTGCCTGCATGTGGTGAAATGAGCTCAAGTGAATATGACTATTAATAATATATGCAGCAAACTAATATATGAGGGATGGACCTCGTACCACATGGCCCCAGCAGTAGTACACACAGAGAGTGGCACCTGTCTAGCAGGCCATTCTCACATGCTAGGCATAAAGCTCATTCAATCTACTGAACAACCTGACTAGCTATAGCCCACAGCTGTAAAAAAAAAAACCCCAAAAACAACCATTGTGTACCGAGGGGCGTAATGTGACCTTAGTGACCTGACAAGAATGCCCACGATTCCTTTATAAGGAATGCTTTACTCCAAAGCATGACTAATCATGTTAGGCCAGCCCTGACCGACAACACTGCACACCTCACTACCTGGAGATTTGTTTCTACTACTACTTGAATCCTAATAGGCTTACAGCTGGAAACACAGAAACATGACTGAGTTTAAAACGCAAATAAATGCCTCAAGCTATAGTGTGGGTGATACAAAAATTCTTAGAATTGTAAACATGTATACAAAATAAAATGTGAGCCAACTTCCTGTACTGTAATTGGAATTTCACCAATATCATTTAGAATGTGCGTGGGTGCTTTGCTCACAGGACCACTTAAGGAGCAAGACTAAACATAATGCCTTCAAATAACTTGATTGCATATATACCCTACCCTGATCATCAGCTATATCATTGTTTATTCTAATTCTGTGATCAGTACTGTGCATATGCTTTTGTCTGGAAAATGGAGATATGGGGGGGGGGGGGGGGGGGGTAGTATTAGTGCTACATTGAAGCTTCAAAATCCACTGGATAGGTTGATAGGCCATCATGAAAAGGTCATCCCATACTTCGCTTGAGTTTCATAAGGTCATGTAATGTTACTGTATTCATCGGTGAGCCTCGCCTTGCAGGCCAGCCGAAGTAGACACACCCTCTCCATTGGCCAGAGATAAACCAAGCTGCACTTTGAACCCAACCATACTGGGAGATAATCGCCTTCATAGCTTACTTAGGCGACCCTATTGGAACTTAGGCGACCCTATTGGAACTGTACTCCACACACTCGGGAACAAAGGTCAAAACGATAAAAATGTAATCTGATGAATGGCATGACAAAAAAGTGTGACCAAGAAGCTGTTTTAATCACTTGGAAGTTATGTTACCACTTCTTATGTTAGAGAGAGGAAAAGTATTGTTAGAGGGAGAGCTCAGGAAGAGCTGAACAGAACAAGTAGGGAATGACAATCTTCAAATGGGATCACATGATCCTCTATTTGACCACAGAGCTATGTCTAGTACTTCACACCTTCACAGGCTATAATGATCGAGTTTTGACACCAGAAGTGATAAAAAGTAAGTAGTTTGTTCAATGCTGCCACTTTATTCAAAATAATTTGAAACTTCACTGTGGGTTAGTGCATGCATATGTACATGTATGTGTGCGCGCGCGCATGTGTGTGTGTGTGTGTGTGTGTACATGAATGTATGAGTGCTAGTAGCAGAGATGAGCAAGTCAAAGTGACTGAACGCCACACTCTGTTGCCACATGTGTCACTAACAGATACTGGGGTCTCAACCTCTTGTGATTAAAGGAAGGGTAAAAAACCCGGAAGAAACTGGAAGTTTACCTCTCGTAACTTGGATTCACTAAAATTATGGCAGTTTTAGATCTATTGACTTGGTTTCTTTAATCATGCCAACAATAGAAGAGAAACAACAACAAATTAAATAGAACACAAAAACATTGAACAAAGTAAGCTATTTACTACCGAGACAACAGTGTCACACTGGTAAGAAATGCTTAATGCAAGTTGGAAAAAAAATGTCAAAAAACAAAACAAAAACAACAACAAACAAAAACAAAAACAAAAAACACTTCACACTACCAGATGAAACAATAAGGGCATATAACAACCATGTATAATTTATTTCTATACCACATAAGACATGTGTACACACTGCACTCTTAGTACTGGCACTAGGGAATTGATACAACTACACAAGCAACAACAGCAACAACAACAACAACAACAACAACAACAACAACAACACACACACACACACTACATCATGAGCTGGCAAATTAAATACCAATGTTTTAAACTGCAAGCAAGTACCACTTTTGATTCAAGTCATTGGCAAGATCAAGCCATGGGAAGATAAGTTCAAGCCAAGACAAAATAAAGTTAGGCAATTTTTCAAGCCACTAACACATCAAAAACCATCACCACAACAATCATTCCAAAGTCATTAACACCAAAGACAATCACCACCTGTGATGTCAGAACAGTATGTGTTAATTACTTTCTCTTAGATGGTATTTTAACACAATCTTCGGAGCAGAAGATGGATTCAATCCATTTCTCACACAAAATTGTATATTTCACTCCGTACTTTATAATATTATTAAAAATACTTGGAATAACTATATGCTATCTATTTGCATTTCTTGTTCTTTTTTTAATTTTTTTTACTGCTGCATTTTTAAAACAACACACTATTTGAACACTTTCCCAGGAGTCAGGGAACCTATTTAAAACTTGTTTCAGTGATGCTAAATTTGTTACGGTATCTACGATGCTACGACCATCCAAAGTACCAATGTCTGCTTCCTGTTCTGACTTAGTACGATCTCAGTGAAGTGTTATCCAGCCTTCCTAGGGAAATACAATGTGTTGAGACAACACGTCAAAGGGCTTCTCTTCCCCCAATTTCTACAAGGTCAGGGTTCATTATGGTGACAATGATTACGCCAGATATTGTCATGTTGCCCTTGAACTAGCTGAGACTTTGCATGTTCCCATTCAATAATCACATGCTAGTCATGTGACGCTGTGCATGTTCCCTGCATTCAGTTATCACATGCCAGCCATGCAGCTAGAACATGTGTTGACCATGTGCTCTTACACAAATCATGTGAAAAGCCACATGTTATTTTTTTTGTAACACTTACGTCACAGTGAAAACCACAATGGCTTAGCTTTGCCTAGCCACTGAAACCACCACAGTTCTTAGTCCAGTACATAAATATTGGGAGACAGAAAGTGTTAATTGTGATCAAACCACTTCACTGAAACCCTAAGTTCGCACGTATGGGGTTATGGCCGTGTGAAGCCTTGCAAGGCTACCTGCCAGATTATTATCACCATATCTATTAATATACTAGAACCATGGTACCCACCTTTATAGTTCAATTCAGGGCTGTCATTATATGGAGGAAAAAAAAAAGCATATTTTAACTTCTATCAAATTACATTGATATGGTTCAGTCATTCTTGGCTGAAATAATTATAATAATAGCAAATTTTCTCGTTCTAACAGCCAATATTAATTTTGAAAATTCTTCTGTGACTAGGTATAGACATTAGCTCCATTAGCAATGAAAGTTGACTTGGTTGATGACTTTCTGCTTCACTTAAATTCTATAGAACCATCTATCAATTTCACAGTCGAAAGAGAGTGTGATGGTAAACTGTCTTTCTTGGATACTGAAATTGTGCACCATTAGTGAGGTGGCAGTTTGACAACCAAAGTTTACAAGAAAACAACCCACACTGACAAGTATCTTTCATTTGACTCCCATCATCCAGTTGGAACACAAAAATGCTGTTGCCAAAACACTCTTCAACAGAGCAGGAAAGATCTGCAGCACTACATGAGGATAGAGTAGAAGAGAATTTACATGTGAGAACAGCTTTGAAAGAGAATGGCTATCCCATTCATTTCATTTAGAGGATTGCTAAGCAGGCAAGAGTCATAAAAAACAACACAACGAAAGATGATTCTTCAAAAGTGACAGTAGTATATTACCGTATATGAAAAACCTGTCAGAAAATATCAAGAGAATTCTACATCGCCTTGACATCAGAACGGCTTTCAGACCACACTGGACACTAAAAAATATATTGGTTAATCCGAAGGACAGACTTCCACCTATTAAAAAAAGAGAGGAGTGGTTTTCAAATAGCGTGTAAGACTTGCACAATGGTTTATACAGGCCAAACTGGATGAGGAAGCCAGAACACAGACTAAAAGAACATCAACGAGCATTGAAATTGCTAGACACCAACACATCTGCATTGCTCAACATGCAATTCAGCAACATCACTGCATTGATTGGGAGAATGCTAAAACAGTAGATCACCAACAAGAACTGCACAAGAGATGTTACTCAGAGTCAAATATAGCTTTGTCATGACAACTGAAGGGAAGGGTAGACTGACCAAAGACCAACCTGATCACAAGAAGACACATGATTATAATTACAATTAAGTGCCAATTATAAAGGAAGGGGTTATGATTATAATTTTTACATTGGAAAAACATTGCCATGTTTCCTATTATTAGCACCACCAAACTGTGAATGCTATTGTTTTAAAACCAAAAGCATATAAAAACCTTCACCGTAGAACCGCAACTACAATAATTCTTGTAATTCAAACTTGTTACTATGTTCATACACATACGTAGCACTTTTTAATTCAATTTAATGTTAATTTGATTCAAAACCTTTCGAACTTGGAGAGGACTTCACCATGTTTAGAGTAAGAACACCTCCAGAGGTTGAGACGTTTCTGATGTATCTTTTATCAAATTGGGATGTGCCAAATTTTAATCTTACCAGCTCGCATGTTTTCCCGGGTACATTGTGGGAATATGACCCAACAGGTGAGAAGATCCTAGATGACCCAAGTGTACTAACCAGGGAATGGGAGAAACAGCAGGAACATTGTTCAACTCGCACAAAGGCAAAAATAGTGTGGGAACATGACCCACTTCAACTTACTTGAACCATTTGAACTTCAGCAAACCTCAAACCAAGGTTGAACAAACTGGTAGCAATGAATAACATACACTGTAATAAGCATCATTACAGTTGCCACAAACAAACTTGCCACTTCGTCCCAAAGTCACTTTATTATTAAGAATTCAAGTCACTGTTTTAAAAAGCCTGCTTGAATAAGGACAAGTAGGTGGGTGAAGAAGGAGAGGGAGGGAGAGAGGAGTAAAAGAGAGGAGAAAGGAAAGAGGAGAGGAGAGAGGGGATAGAGGAGGGAAAGAGAAAAGAGATAGAAGGAAGAAGGAAGAAAGAAGAGGAAGGGACAGAGAAAGAGAGAGAAGAGAGAGAAAAGGGAAAGAGAGAGGAAAAAGAGAGGAGAGAAGAAAGAGAGAGGAGAAAAAGAAACCAGAGAAAGCGGAGAGAAAAATGCCGATAGATAGTGTGCATGCAGCTTCCTTTGTTGTTGTTGTTGTTATGTTTTTATTTAAGCAGGAAATAGTAATTATCTTTTATAACAGGTCCACAACATTAAGCAGCAGGAACATACATCTGCCCTGCCGCCCTGCGAACACACAAACACATAAACATAGGCACCTTATCTACTGCTTATCTATCTCTGGATAGACCACATTGTTGGTCAGTATGCACTTAGAACCTGCACACTCACTCCCAGATGCAACCACAACCTCCACCACCACCAGGCACACGGCAGGGGAGACTGGCTCCATTCTTTCACATTTGGTCAAAACCGGTAAAACAGGTATCATCAAAACAAGCCAGGCCACCTGCCTGCATTTAGATAACAAGGTCACAGGGGTGAGATGTGATGAAGCAAAGACGGAAAATAAAGCATACCAGACCTGGCCCATTTGGCACATCAACCTCACCATGAATGGGCAAGCTGTCACATGCTTGTACCAGTCGGAACTCAGACAAGGTCATGCAAGGTCATATGGACAATGATCCCAGTTACAAATAGCAATTGAAAAACAAAACTCAGCCAGCACTAAGAACTGTTCACCGTATGTGTACTCTTGTGTACTAATATATATACTCAGAGTACTTGCTTATGATTTGAAAAAACAAAACAAGCAGGAGAGCCCCACCTATTCATACAATGAATTCAATGTGTGAAGAAAAAAAGAAAGAAAAAGGTAAGATGTATTATGACCCCTTAGCCAGTGCACAGATAACTTACATACATATGGGCTCACTTTACAGCACACACACACACACACACACACACACACACACACACACACACACACACACACACACACACACACACACACACACACACACACTATATTAAAAGTGGTTCTGTTTAGACATTGGACAGAAGTCCTGCATATCTCTATTGACTGTAACTTTACACACAGAAGCTGAATTGCGTATTAAAGGACTATACAAGTAAGTCTTCAAATTGAATGATAGTTCAATTGAAAATTCAAAAGTTTGTTTGTAGCTTAGACTTTTTCACTAGCTGTTCAGTATATGCACTAATAGAACACAAGTCTGTTAGATACAAAGCAGAATCAAAACAAACAAAAAATAACCACCCATGCCTTAACGTAGAACAAACAAACAATCCAATCTCTCTGAAGGCAAGGAAGCAACCTTCATGTAGTGGCCATCCAGAGAATCACAAGAAAGTGCTCTATAATTAAAATCCACAGATATCACAAGCCACAAATAAATGCGGACTTGATTTATTCACACACACACACACACACACATTCACACAGATATTGAAGCAATAAAGTACTAGAAGTATTTCAGCCAATGAAATATTCTTTTCCCGCTAAAAAAGACATTCTTATTGCTCCTTGAAATGAGCTTGTCAAGCACACAAACACACCAAGTGAGTACTAGTCAGGGACCAGATATGGGAATCAGACCGGCTAATGAGACCACTAATAAACAAGACAGATGTCTCACGATAGATTCAAGGGCAACTGTTAAGTAAGAACCAAAGCAGTCACAACAGAAGACCTGGCTTCTTCTACTCACTCATTCTGCACTTCTGGAAAGATGGCAACCCGTAGGAATTCTTCACATCATCCAGTGCACTTCATAAGCCAACCAAACAAAATTGACTCTAAACAACCATTAATTTAGTCTAATTAAATTCTTAATGAGTGATATATTTCAGTCCACACGATAAAGACTGTCAGAGACAGCCAAGTGTACGGACATGTCCATTGCATTGGACCCGAGTATGTGGTTATTTGTTAGTGGGCACGCTCATGGAAACAAAGGTCTTCTCCCCCCCACCCCCCTCCCCACATTGCTAACTTTATCCAGTTTTATATATACATATATTATATGTACTTATATATGTCTAGTATTAATTACCAGTTCACACAAATGCAAAAATGCAAATTCTCTTGCTGCCGCTAAGCGGTCACGCGCACCTGGAAGAGCCAGGATGCCTGTGTCAGCTGTGATTTCTCTAGGTAGATGGCAAGACAGGAAATGAGGAAATGATCTTAGAAGACGTTCTTCAAGTCATTAAAGGCCAATGCAAACATCCTCACTACATCAAATATGATCTATTGCCCAGTTGTGAGGATTCAGGACTCTTTGTTTTAAATTGTCACACAAGAAATAAATATTTACAGGCTCACAGTGCCTGCTTAGTGCCTCTCTAAACGACTTACCACAATGCATGGACATCACACTGTTCATGTCTAGTAATCTATAAGCTTCACCCGCCACAAGCACCCACCACCCTCCCCACCTCACTCACTTCACTTTATCATAATATCCCTCGCTCATCACACTGCCCCTCCCCCCATCACACTGCCCCTCCCATTCCACTGCCCCTCCCCCATCCAACTCCAAACAATGCCTGCATTGTACCAGGAATAACAAACATCAGCTTTTTAGGTAGGTAGAGAGGTCAATTGAACTACTATGGGTTTAAAGTGTAGACAATTAGTCGTGAATATGATTGTACACAGCTGATTCTAAAAAATATTAGGATATCTATTAGAGCTACATAAGGAGGCTAAAACATGAAGGACAGAAAAAAACTAGCATTAGACTGCAATGAATATTTCCTTGACCTTTCTTAAATAGGTCAGAAACCACCTGGAATCTCTATACATAGAGCACCTGGAATTTACACCGCAATGTATACGTACACCTAATAGAATTGCTTACATTAAAATGGTGGATCTACAGTTATAAAAGACTTAGTAGAGTTTCATATTGACTATGGGAACCCTGGGATTCCCCCCCCCCCCCTAAATTTAATGTCACCCTAATTTTTTTACCCCAATTGATTTTTTTTTTATGAAAAGAAAAAACTTAAGGATCAGTATTTATAAGATTTTAAAACTTACAGCTTTACTCTACTGCTAGTTTGTCTAAAAATAACCAACACTTCTTCAAAATCAACACTTCTCTAGTTCTATCCTTCAAATAGCACTCTTGTCGTGACTTCACTATTGTCAGGTGGCTAAAGACGTTTTGTGATTCTACAAACCCCCTCCTAAGAAAAGATTCCTGACGAATCCCTGGTTAGTAATGCTACCAATTTGAGGTGCTATATAAATAATATTTGTTACACAGCGTAAGACTGAAATGGAAAGATATTATGAGCCGAAAAACAGCTGTGTGACCACCCTCAGTTTTTGCATATATTATTTATATACACATAATACATGTATAGTATATGTAGTAGTTAAATCATTGGTTCGAGGAATTATCGCTGACAACTGTCCCGATCATGAGGGCAGTTATCTAGCAATACAGTAATTCCACGAGTTGCCATGATTCAACACTATTTTATACCATAGTTCCATTTTTGAACAGAGTAAAAGAACAATTAAAAAGAGCGGATGTTGTTGTTTTGAGGGGGGGGGGGGGGGGGGGGGGGAATATCTCCATGCAGCGAGGGTCATTCCAAAACAACAACAAGAAGGTAAGTGTATTTCATTCCCTTTCCACCGCCTTCAAACAATTGAGTGCTGATATCCAGTGAGGTTTACAAGATAAGACTATACTCCAATAAATAATTCTGTGTTAGTTCTTTATACAGGGATGGAGTGACCAACCATTGCAAAGAAAGCTTCTTATAAGTAACAAAAGCCTAGATTTTCATTGGTAGCTTATGAAGTAATTAAAAGAGTACATAATATCCACTTGACTTTTCACATACAAATTAAACTCCTAATAAAGATTCCAGGTGTTTCATTAAAACCATTACAGCAAAGATATACAGCTTTAAATCATATACGGCATAAATGGTCACCTCCACACCACCTCCAAATCAATCATCCTCAATACATCTTATATCAATATGCTAATACTATGAAGTACTTCCTAAAAGGCAGTATTATTCTAATCTCCTCATTGTCTTCTCTTGTTCCTGTTGTTTTTTTAATAGCTACTTGGAATACTATACATAGGAGCTATGGTTCACCTGGCATTGATACTATACATAGGAGCTATGGTTCACCTGGCATTGATACTATACATAGGAGCTATGGTTCACCTGGCATTGATGCTATACATAGGAGCTATGGTTCACCTGGCATTGATGCTATACATAGGAGCTATGGTTCACCTGGCATTGATGCTATACATAGGAGCTATGGTTCACCTAGCATTGATACTATACATAGGAGCTATGGTTCACCTAGCATTGATACTATACATAGGAGCTATGGTTCACCTGGCATTGATGATGCTATACATGGAGCTATGGTTCACATGATGCTATACATAGGAGGATGGTATCCACCTGGCAGGCTATATATAGGAAGCTATAGTAGTTCACTATGGCCTGAGCTATGATAGGCGACTAGGAGCTAATGGTCACTGGCATGGCATGATACTTACATAGAGCTATGGTTCACCTATACATAGGGCTATTTATGGCATTGATGCTACTACAGATAGAAGGTATACAATATATAAAACATGGCCTAGTTTGGACCTATAGGGACGCTGGCTTCCTCATCTTACCACCATTGGAATTGGATAGTTTTTTTACAAAAACACTTTTGTTTATTCAATCTAGTGCCATCTAAGTGTCATCAGACAGCTTAACATCCAACAACTGGCACCTAAAATGTGGTCATTTAATTATATTATATTCAATAATCCTTCTCTTACTTTTTTCTCGATATAGGGTGTTTTCAATTTTTTTTTTTTTACTTTCTTTTGTACATATTCAATTTTTTTTTCTACTTATGCTTTTTTTTTTATTACACCAACCAATGGTACCAGAACTAGTGAAAGTGACCACATTAATTACTTGATAAATTCCGAAGTTATGGTGGTATTCCCAATTTTGCATTGTGGCAGGACGAATCCAGATATCAAACAACAACTGTGTTAGAAAAACATGGCAGCCTGCTCTGATGCAGCCAAGTCCAGCCGACATGGCACACACAAAAAGCAGATGGACAAGAAAACATGACCAAAAGAAAGCAAATAATGGGAAGCTGGCCGCAATATCTGCTATGGGGGAAGCAGACTTGGATACGCGAGCTTCCTGTTAGTTTCTGGTCACCGACACCACGTTAGCATTGCTGGGATGGACAGCAAAAAGATAAGTGGATTTTCATCTACTCGGTGTATGTGTGTTTGTGTGTTGATACGTGTGCATGTGTGAGTGTGTTTAGATAACGCCAAGCAGATTTTGCGTGTCAAACTGGGGATGGTTTTGTGAGCCCCTCACAAAATTGCATCAGTGTGCTTTGAACATCTAAATGCCAAAGGCACATGTAGACCACACATGCACACACATATACACACAAGAGAGCACACTACTATGGGATCATACCTACATACATATACATACAAACACAATACATAAATAGCACACACATACATACATACCTAGTGTACACACATGCGTTCACCAGAGCACGAACGCACGAGTGCAAAAGGTTCCTCTCAGTATTTGATACCTCACACGAGACATAACTACGCCCCACAATAGCAACGCAGCCAACAACAACATCACCCACAGGCCGCTGTATATCTCTGAATGCCTCTATACACTAAATACTATTCACACATGCTGATGATGGCCGTTGTAAAATGGCTGAAACATGTGTTTGTGTGTGTGTTGTTGTTGTTGTTGTTGATTCTTTTAATGAGTGGTGCAGAACATGAAGTAAGGAAGTAGTGTCTAATATACCTAGTCCCAGGAGAGTGTTCAATCTCTGCGTTATGTGTATTTCTACAATGTCCCGGAGTTTTTAAACTACAAATAAACATAGGACCGTCTCGTGACCAATCCAGCAGTTATATTTTGGTAGTGGGAATGTTTGGTTTGATGATCACGTTTGTTTTAAGTACATTTATTTATAAGTGTCTAAATTCAGATGTTATTTTTACTTGTGTAGAATAAAGTTTATATTTAATTTTGACAGGCTTGGTGTGAAATAACCAACAACATATTGACCCTTTACCAATTAGCTGAGTATGACAGACCACCTGTGGACAGGCACAACAGACGGCCTGTGGACAGGCACAACAGACAGCCAGTGGACCGGCACAACAGACGGCCTGTAAACCGGCACGACAGATAGCCTGTGGACCGGCGCGACATGCGGCCTGTGGACCGGCGCGACAGGCGGCCTGTGGACCGGCGCGACAGGCGGCCTGTGGACCGGCGCGACATGCGGCCTGTGGACCGGAGCGACAGGCGGCCTGTGGACCGGCGCGACAGGCGGCCTGTAAACCGGCACGACAGATAGCCTGTGGACCGGCGCGACATGCGGCCTGTGGACCGGCGCGACATGCGGCCTGTGGACCGGCGCGACATGCGGCCTGTGGACCGGCGCAACAGGCGGCCTGTGGACCGGCGCGACATGCGGCCTGTGGACCGGAGCGACAGGCGGCCTGTGGACCGGCGCGACAGACTATCTATGAACCAGTGTGCATGTGGTACAAAATCCAAACCTCCCCCATAGCTCTGTGTGTCACTGACTACAGTGATCACAGAACAACAAGAAGCCACATCGAACTAAACCAATACACATGTAACTTCACACTCCATTCAGCCCAACAATATTTACACCTCATCCGGTCTCCTACAAACAACCACACCCACTGCCACATGTACAACCGTGAAAGAATGTTAAACTAGACGAGTAAACGCCAAGAAATCAATCAATCAGTCCTGGAATTTGTCTAGACTGGAACTCACCTGCTTTGTCACTGATGGTACGCATGTTGGATGGCATGTGTCCAAGGACTAGAGACTTCAAGTGCTTGTCCATTATCCCGGCAAAGTCCCGGGCAAACACCTGCTCCTCAGGGGATAGCAGTGGAGGGCTGTCATCGGATCGATGCTGTAGGAGATCTTTCGCACTCAGTTTGCTCAAAATGAACCTCTCTATCTGATGGAGACAAATATATATATATATAATATATAATATATAGGAGCAAACATGTTGTATCATTAGAACACTGAAAGAACAGAACTCGTTTCTACAGAAGACGTGCAAAGACAAACATCACATCCTCTTCAGGAATCTCATTATTAACTCAAAATTGCTATTATTAAATCAAAACGGTCTAAAATTGCAAATATGGCCAAATATGCATCCATAAATAATAAAACAACACTAGTGCTAACACCCCAGACGTCAATACTAAGCTATTCACACACACACACACACACACACACACACACACACACACACACACACACACACACACACACACAATCATTATTGACATAGAGCAAGAACCTTGTTTGATATCTCCACCTCAGAAGGCTGTTGTCTTTATCATCTGGTGTTGACACTCAATCCCACCTCATGTTCCAGCTCAAGTTTCAAGCACACTCAATACTGTCTCTATCTCTCCCCGACTCATGCACTAATTACCACCAGTAAGGCTTTGCCTGCCTAAACATATTCCCAGTATCCATTGGAAGTGCTCCCACCATCTTCATACACATGCTAATGGATTCTTCTTCATCTACTGCCAATTTCCTTTAATTTATTATTCACTACCCACAAAAAAATCCGCCTCCCTGCCTACAGTGTAGAGATAATACTAATAATATGTAGTAATGGTTAATAATAATAATAATAACAATAATAAATAATAATAATAAATAATAATAATAAATAATAATAATAAATAATAATAATAAATAATAATAATAATAAATAATAATAATAATAAATAATAATAATAATAATAATAATAAATAATAATAATAATAAATAATAATAATAATAAATAATAATAAAATTTAATAATAAATAATAATAATAAATAATAAATAATAATAATAATAATAAATAATAATAATTATTAATGTTAGCCTATTGGCTAGCTACAACTCAACATGTCAGACTTTGTTTCATCATCCAAACTTACATAAAAGAGACATGGTACCCACTGCTACTCTACTGCGACACTCTACTCTAAATTTAATTGATCGCTCAGTTAAGCGCATCATCCTATCACTCACACACACACACACACACACACACACACACACACACACACACACACACACACAGACATACAACCATACCCTCACTTGCCTTCTCTAGTCTGGTCTTCAGGTAACTGTCCAAAACATAAATCACGCGATTCAGCTGTGAAATTAAAAATAATAATAATAATAAAGCAAAGCTAATAAAAAATGGGGAGGGAGGGAGGGGGTGTGCATTATTATATCATAAAGAAGGACTCGCTTCTTTTTTTTAACACAACAAACAAAATTAACAATCATCAATAGATATCAAATGCCATAAATAAAAGTGTGAGCGTGCACATACATGTATATGTATGTATGCATGTACTTTATATGTACATGTGTATGTGTATACATGTGTTGTAGTCAAGGATGCATGACTAACAAACCTCACTGCTCATGCAGGTACTCCTCACTCTAGCATCACTGTATTAAAAAACAATTTCAGAGTCCAGCAAGTCCTGACTTACAAGCACCTGATTGACTACACAGTCTCCTAGTTCTACTGCTGACTACTGACACAAATTAACACACACTATGCCTTGAAAGTTGCTAATCGTAACTGCAGTAGGTAAAGTGAAAGAACTGAACATTATTTTCTTCTTGTAGTAGCAGTTCAAGTCTGCTCTAATCCAGTCATTTCATGAATATAAGGGGTTTGACCTTAAACAAGTAGCAACACAAACATCTTAACACTCTCTAGCACTGAATAGTGTGCTCTATACCATACTGAAAGTCCTAAGAAATCGTGTGAGGGGGAAAGTATGGAAAATTGAACTTAACTTTAATGCACTTTTTAGTTAAATCTAACCATTCGATTGTGACCAAAGCACCTGTTAATGTTACATTGTAAATGTTTGTTATACTAAAATAGAGAAACAAACAGAATAAAAATATTTTACACGGCAGTTACACTCCTTGGGTGTAACTTCTGGAGGAACCCTCACGGCAGTTACACTCCTTGGGTGTAACTTTCATTCTGAGAATTTGGTTGATATTCTGGGCTCTGAGAGTTACTTTGTGATCATTCCCATGCCATGGAAAGTTGACTCAACGCTCTTCATTAAGTCATTCTACAATATTAGCACTCACAACAATGAAGTTTAATCTATATAATAATACGCTTGTGTGTCAGAAACGACAACAACAACCAACGGTGTGTGTATTCATGGATAATTCATGAGCTTAAGCAGTTTGGTACAGCATCGCCATTACATGAACAGGTAAAGCGTTGTCACATTCAGTAGAAAGTGATTAATTTTAACTAAAAGCGGATGTAATAGTAGACAAGGGAAGGCAGAGTATGTTGCTTCTAAAGGAAGGCGAAAGTAAGACAGGCAAAAAAGCGATTAACTGTAAAAAGCGGTTAGAATCAGCGAGGTAAGGCATCATAGGTTTAAAACGGAAAAAAGGCACGACATTAGCTAATCGTAACTAAAATGCAGGTGGAATTGACAGTAAAGACTGCTTCGGTCTCCAAAAGGAAGGCAAAAGTACGAAAAAGGAGGTCAAAGTTTCGCAAAGCTTAAGTCCGCTATCATGATAGTAGGACAGACAGATTAAGAGAAATAGAAAGAGCTGAAGAAAGGGAAGGTGGGGGATAAGAAAAGCTAAGATTGTTCAGAAAAAAGAGCCAATGGCAGAGAATGAAAACTGAGCAAGATAACTTGTGCTACTGCATTATTACTTTGTAATGCATCAGGCACCACTGTGTGGCAGGGTACTTGCTAGTAATGAATATTGTTGTTATAGTTCCAATCTTCCTGAGAGTTTATTAAAAGATCGTAAAAAAGCAACTTGTTTAGCTGTAAAAAATATTTATATCATGCCATTCATCAAAAAACTGATTCAGCACTGTATTTTAATTCATTGCAATCTTCCTGAGAGTTTAATAAAAGATCGTAAAAAAGCAACGTGTTTAGCTGTAAAAAATATTTATATTGTGCCATTTATCAAAAAACTGATTCAGCACTGTATTTTAATTCATTGCAATATTTTTAAAAAAAGTTGAAAATGCACCCTCCCCCCCCCCCCCCCCCCCCCCCCCCCCTTCACAGCAAGTGTCCTTATGTGGTGCTTTCAAAAGTTGGGACCTATGGATGCCCCTATGGGTAGCTTGCAGCTAGCACACTCTTCTTGCTTCTCCATTGCTGGAAATTACCACATTGATGAGAGTTCTACCATGCAGTCAACCAGTAAAGTTCTAAGGTCAATCATGCACAATACGAATAATGGAATTTTCTATACTTTCCCCCAAAAGGATTTCTTAGGACTTTAAAAAATTTGTGCTGCAATTATTTGTTTAAGGTCAAACTATAAAATAATTGGACTATTCCTATTAATTGGGTAACAGTGCTCCCACTGGTAATATTGAAGACTCAAGTAACTGGTACCCAACGATTCCAAGCTGCCCCCATAATCAAGGGTTGTTATTTGACAAGTTTACCAACCCTAGTAGTATATAGCTACCTCACAGTATTTGTCCCACAAGGAAGTTAAAAGGACTGGTGCATTAATTCATATTCACACACACACACACACACACACACACACACACACACACACACTTGGAAGTGAACCCTGGATGACCCCAAACAGTTTGTTTTAACAACACTATGACTACCCTACAAGAAGCTCAATGAAACTGCTAAACTCATTTCAAAGGTCAATACAACAAAATGTTGCTATAGAGAAATATTAAATATTCAGAATATTGAAGGGAAAAAAATGTATTGCAAAGTGTCACTCACTTCCATTTGATGCATCCTGGCAACAGAGTCTCCTTTACTTACTTGGCTGAGGTTGCTCATCTGCAAGATGTTGTTGGTAAGTGATCATCAATTCGATTGATTATATGTGCAGGTGACTACACTTTACCAACATACCATTTCTTTTATTTGCAGGAGGATGCAGTTTACTATATCAGTCTTATGCTCGAGCAGTTCAGGGGCAAACGCTTCATTCATCCATGCCTGGCACATGGAAAAAAAAATTATAAAGCTTTTGAGTTTCCTATCTGAATTCCACAATTGTATGCAAACTTCTGCAATTACACTGTAACTGCGTTCTATTAGATATTGCTGGGGCTTGAATCTTACTCCTCCTATATAAACATACTCTTTCATTAACTGAATTCTTTTAACTCTATGTTTGTTACGAATGCTCGGCTACTAATCACCAACCTCCTCTAACTTTTCTAGCACTTCCGCTGCTGTCATTCTTTCGCATTCTTCATCTCCACTGCTGCCCAAGTATTCCTCGTCCCCGTTTTCTCCCGCACCGCCACTATCTTCGTAAGTCCCATCTAAAGACGAGGCCGCCATCATCTCGTTCCTGGCCTCAACCTATGCTCAACGTCCAATACCTGCAAAATTACTCTAAACGGTGCTCACCTATTGAGTACAGCGAGGAAAAAAATCGAAGATGCTTCCGAGGATTGTTTTGCGTGTCTTACTCTGTCCCAGCCAGGTGGAGGCTTTCAATGTGAGAACAATTTATACAGGAACTTCCCTAGAAAGTAGCAAGAAAATGATAAGAAGAGACAAGAAGAGGAGACAGATGGTGGCAGATTACGAAATTGAAAAATTAAGACTTAAAGCTATTGTAAAAAACAGACTGCTGCCAGAGATAGTGCAGAAGAAAGCCAGAGAGGACATGGCAGCTCATCCAAGAGATTCCAGCATATCGAGAGTGAGGAACAGATGTGTTCTCACTGGTCGGCCGAGAGCAGTAATGAAGGACTATGGCCTATGTCGCATGAAATTCAGAGACCTTGCCGATCATGGCTACATCAGTGGGCTGACACGGTCAACCTGGTAGAGGGTCAGTTATACAGTTTTATATGAAGCTATTGAACTGGTAAAGGTCGTCAATATCATTTGGTACTAATAATTTCAACATTGTTGCTTTCTGTACACTGTGAATTTGTTAAATAAAAAAGTTCAAACAGTAAGGTGATGGTACGAGTAGTTGGTTGCACAATGTTTTTGGTATAATAAATTATTAATATAATAAAAAGTTGATGGAATTAAATTGTAAATGACTCTATTTTGGTTGATAGTTTCTCAATTTCTTTGTCTGTGAGACATTTTTTCAGGTTTCCCAAGTAGAGTTGCATGATCTAAATACATTGGTTAATATAAGAAGGGATTTAAAAAAATGGAACTAGAAGTACCAACAGCACAGCAAACTAACTTGATTATACCTCAATAGTGTGAAATTGGTAAGGGATACTCTGGTATCTCTGGACATGCTGTATAGCTCGTGTGAAGTTTCTGCACCTCTGGAAGTTGACCATGTCTTTTTTGTCAGGCATGTTGATTGGATATTCTTTATCCAACACTTCTATCTCGCTCAGAATGAGTGCTATAGTGGTGTGTTTGTAAAGAGAGCGAGGAAGATAAAACATAATGCCAGCATTACACGCACACATACAGTTTTATTTACCAATGGAAAAGGAAGCTTTATAATTTATTTTATTTATTCTACCCATTTGAAATGGCAGGAGGGAAAGGGTGACTTTTTTTCTTTCTTTTTTTAATTTTATTCACTACTTTTTAGGAAAGCAATATACATGTTGCCAATTATCTAATGTCTCACTGAGTTTAGGGATGCATGGAGACAAGTAGATGTTGCAGATCTCCTCCTTGTACTTGCAGTAGTTAAGCTCTGGAGAAGTCACTTCCTGCAGTTCCACAAAAGTTATCTTCAGCTGTTCAGTTACCATCTGGAATAGGATACAATTGGAGGGAAATAATAGTTAAAGTAACTACACATGCCTATGGGTAATCTACACATGCCTGTGGTTCTATTGAAAGTATTTGCTATGCAACTGTTAAAAGAGGAACTTCTAGCTTTTGCTGCCTCAAAGTATTTAAAAGTTATACCTGCCATGCCACTGTATCTTTCTTGACAGAGTTAGCTTCCAGTCCTTCAATGATGGCAAACAAGGCTTCATAGTTCTTCAGCTCATGGCAGTTCTAAATTGGCCATAGCAACTTGTAATATCAAGAACATACTCTATACCCACTCGCATGCCCACTCATATAGATTTAACGTTACCTTAGCTGTTTGGATGAAATAAGAGATAACTGAAGCTTTCTGGTCATCCATCGTCTCCTTGGCAACTTCATTGCCCACAAGCTTTGCCAGCTGGAAATTTTAAGAAAGTGAAGTCAAGCTTATTGACCAATTATAAACTAGACTTACATTGGCAGACATTTGCTGGAACACAGTGACAGATGGGGCCAGAGACTCCCTTGAGTCAGAGTTCCACTCTACTCTTAAGAGCTCTTGAGGCTGTTGTAGAAAGAGAGGACAAACTCTTCATAGCATGCAATAGCACAATTTTTGTAGGCAATTTTTAAAAAAACGTTATCTTAGTATTGTGTATGCTATCACCTATAATATTAACATTACTACAGTAGAACTATAGCTTCTTTTTTTTTTAACTATCATAGCCAATGAATATGTGATCGATCAGCATGTACACTATATCACGCTACTCACCGTTATTTGCTGAAGGATACCGAAGTATGTGATAGTGAGTTGTCTTGCAAGCTCCAAAGAGTTCACATCCAATAAGTCCTATTATTATTATTTACATCACCATCATTAGTATTAATATTGTTGTTGTTATTTGATTTGAAAGGAATCGGTTAATGTCAAATAAGGTTTATAGCTCTAATAACACCTTACCTACTTATATGCACTACGCGTATATGTACTTACAAAGTCGACTCCAGTGGACAGAGTAATAGGTATGAGTGGAGTGGGGGCAGTGCCCTGGAGCTTGCTCTGCAGAAGCACGGGGCCACCAGACAAGTGTGTATCGCGCACACTCTGCAACCTCTTACCACACGAAGGCATTGACCTGGAACATTGCAAGATGAGTGGTCATTTAATCTGCCTAAGATTGTCTGATGCTATCACTAATTAAGGGGCATACTTTTGAATGGTTGCTATGATGCTGTCCAACTTCCTCACAACTGCCTCATCTTGAAAGTCATTGTATGCCGTCTGCATCCACTTCCTCAGACTGTGCACAACCCTGAGAATAGTTGATGAGGTAAAGGGGAATAACAACAAGAAGTATTAATCTGTGTATAAGTTCAGCTAGCTGTCACTTGTGCGCAATATACCTCAGTTGTACGGGGATGACGACTTCCATAACGTAGGTTTCTCTGTCGCTATTTTCCAGCTCTTCTGGTGGCTTTATCTGAAACCTGCACATATAAAATACCCGCACATGTGCATAAAATTAACGAGTAACCGTGTGACATTCCTAACCCTTGTTCTATACACTTCATATACCTTACCTTTCTTCTAAAAACATAAGCAATTCTTCCGGAGACATGAAAGAGATAAAAGTAGTGAGGAAAGTCTCATTGAACTCCAGGTCTAATGAGCATGGGCAATAAGAGCAATTAGCATGACCATTGGCAATAGAATAACAATAATACAAACACTCATTGAAAGGATTCCCACGTACCCATCACTCTATGGTACGTCAGTCGCTGAAGAAGACTAGGAATAGTTCCTGCAATAACTCGAGGGGCTTCCTTGGCCACGAACCCTCGTCCCAGACCCTGCATGTAAGTGAGGGTAGTGGGGTATCTCTTGACATAAGGATCAGTTAACATACCGCTAGAGGGTTCATCTTGGTATCCTCAAACACCACTCCTTCTGTGTCGGACGGTTCTCCCTATTTAATTTAAATAATAATGATTAAAAAAAGCTTATCTGAACTAGCTAAGAGTATAATTACCAATGTCACTCTAGAAGTAGTCTTCCTCATCTAAAACAAAATGAAGCATTAGATGAAAACTAATAATCCAATTAATAACACTATGGCATTACTTGCCTCTGGAATTTTAGTTCCCTGGTCTGAAGTGTTTCTATGTCCCGTGACTAATGTCATGAATTCTTGCTCAATCTTCTCCGCTTCCTCCAGCGCTTTCTTGTGTTCTGCTACTTTCTTCAAAGCATCCGCCACCTAAGATATATGCATGAAAAGGTTAAAAATAAAACAAATAAAACGGAACAATATACCATTAAAATGCTTATCAATTTTTAAAACAATTCCAAATTATTCTAGATATCCTCTTACCATTTTTGAGCTGCATTCTTTCAAGCGAGCGGCGACAGAGAGTAGCCTGGGATTGCCTGTCTCAGCAGTGGTGGAACTAAGCGAAGCCATCACGGCCGCTATCTGCAGCTCCTTCAAGTTGGCATCCATTTGAACCTTGGTCTTCTCCAAGATGTCTGCCATGGTGTCTCCCACAAGGATATCCAGTTCCATGGAGGCCACTTCTTCCCTCATCTCCCTGCACGTGTTGGCAATCTGCTGGCAGTGCCCCACGTACTTCTCCTTGGACATGTTTCGACACATCACTGATAGCAAGTTCACCTATTGCAGTCACGACAGATAGCCATCTCTTATTTGACGAATATTCTATTTCATTAGCTCATTAATATAGCTAAATGAATTACCTTTTGAGTTAACGTCATCAAAAGTGACTCCACCCCTCTGACTATGGCCTGCATATGTGAAAGATTAAGTCAACATAAAACTTACTAATAACTCGCATTGTTTTTGTTGTTGTTATTGTTGTTATTTATCTCTGACCTTGTTTAGAATGTAGCTTTGTCTGAGGTTCTTGACAGCATCAACGCCCATGTAATGAGAAGCATCTTGGTCCAGGTTGGAGTGAGTGGTTCCATCTTCTCGGCTGGTGCTCACCTGACCACCATTGCTGCTGACCGCCATGCTTCCCTGGCTGGCTGTGTCTGAAGGCACGTAGCTCTCCACTCTAACGCTACTGTTCACTCTCGCAGCCGACTTTACAGAACTGAGTGAATGAAAGAGCAAACAAGAAACAAATGAGACCAATGAACTCATTAGAAATTTGCAGCCAATTGAGCAATTCAAATGATGTTACAATTAAATCAAATAATGCAGCAAATGTAATGATATTATAATGTCCTACTAATCGATTTATCTTTTTCACATATTATGTGAAAAAAAGTCAGGATTTTGATGATGACAAAAGTCCAAGGAGCTCTTCACGTTTTGCTCCAACTTACTTATAGTTAGACGGAGTCTCATCTCTGATAACTTCGGAGAAGTCTTCATGAGGTATGACCTGACTAGTCCTCAACAGTTTGCTCTCCTTGTTGGCCATCTCTACAGCGTCCATTCCGTCACCACTCTCTCGGTCGATGCTGATGCTGAGTCCGTGGATGCGAGACCTTCTCTCTATCCCTATGGGTTTGTCAGGAGAACTAGTGATCCTGCAAATTAAATCAAGATAATGAATTGTGTGAATTCATAGACAAATAAAAAACTCTCTCCTTTTTTTTTTTTTAATTCAATGTTTTTATATACCCTCTATAAATGCTAGAATCTCCCCCAGTGCTCTGACTGCCAGTAGAATCGGATCCCAGAGAGCTCAGTTGATCTGCGAATGCTGATCGTGCACCAGAAGCGGTGGCATCAGAGTCACTGCTGTTTGCTTCTGTAAAGAAAAATCAGTGCAAATAAAAAAATAAATCACTCTTTGTTTATTCGTTGTAGTTATTGAATGTGCAACGATGTGACAGATCTATCTCTTCACCTGCTATGGCCCTGACCCACGGGAACTGCATGAGCTCCCAGCCAGCTATGGCCACCTTGTGCACTAAAGAAGCACACTGAGCTACCATCAGGAAGTCCAGAGTAGACATGATCAGAGAGTACCCAAAATGGAGCATCTCACAGGAGGCATCTGTTAGGATAAAACATCATTAATTACTCATTTATCGTTAATTTCAGCATTATACCTGGAGGTGGTCTAGATGAGGAGGCGACTCTGACTTTCCTGATGAGGTTGTCCATGGCGACCCTCAACTTATGATCCATGTCCATGACTCTACTTCTCAGTGGATGAAGATGGAGCAGTGCATACCTACACCATAACAACAATTTAGATACCATAGATGACAACATCTGCCAAAATAACAATAAACAAAGAAATAAGTGTGTGATTATAAAAGCAACAAATAATTTATTCCCAAAAATAACAAACAGGTGAATAAAATAATGATTTATAAATTGATATTTACATGAACAATTTCTCTGTATTTTCAGCTAACATAATTATTTTAATTATCACTTTGAACGTGGTGGCAAAATCCTCTTCATTAATAGTCATATGTCCACATGGAGGCACTTACTCTTCTGTCTTCTGTACAGTTTCCAATGCTCTCTGTGAGCTTCGTAGCATGTTAGTGGCTAGATTGATGAAGTAGTCGCACTTCTCTTCATAGGCTGCCCTCACTAGTCCCAAGTACGCAGTGACCACAGCATACAGCAGCACTCCAGACACACTCTTGGATCCTGTGAAGTACGAGTCTCCCTGCAAGTAAAGTGTTTCATGTGTAAGTTTAGTCTCAATAATTACGTTTTAGCTAGTATTCCAGAGTCTTAACACTTTAAGTCAGTCCTGGCTTTATGATTTTCTATACTATTTATCCTGATTTCAGTTATCTAGAACAATAGTAGACTTTTTCTAGTAGAATTGCTTTTCAAAATATTCTGGGTAACGAAGTAAGTGTTCAAATTCAGAATGATATTTACAGATTACTATATTTAAATTTTGATATGCTGTTCATTAACCCTTGGCATGATGTTGGGCCATGAACTAATTCCTATAGACCACAACTCAATGATACTCAATTATATGAATAATACTCTTCACAAACAAAGCCAATACTTCATCCTAAGAATATGAATACAATAAAACACGTAACCAAGGTAACATTAGTTGCAACAGACATCAATAATAACAACGAATGCACATTATATAGTCCACAAGTTCACTACCGACTTTAATGTTCATGCGTGAGAGGACCAGTCCCACAAATTAGCTACAAACTACAATGCACAGCACTCACCGTCAACTTGCCAGTTCGAAAGTTCTCAGGTGAAGTAACTATTAGAAGATGACCAGTGATTGCCATTGAACTGAGGGAGTCGTTAGTTTTCCCAACCAATTTGGAGATGTATGTCACTTGCTGAGTAAATTGAGAAACTGAGGACTCAAAATCTGTCTTAGCTGCTCCTTTTAAGCCACACATTTCTTTGGTGATAGTGACCAGCTAAATGAACATAAATTTTTTTTAGCCTAAATCAATAAAACTTCTAGTAGTACCATGTTCACACGTGGTTGGCCAGTTGGTCTAGGGGCATGATTCTCGCTTAGGGTGCGAGAGGTCCCGGGTTCGACTCCCGGACTGGCCCACTTTTTTTTTCCTTTTTTTTTTCCTTTTTTTTTACGCTCCTGCTATAAATTTATCTAGTTTTTTTTTATTTTTTTTATTTACTATAAGATGACTTCTTAGATGCATGAATTTTGAAAAACATACAAATTCTTTGAAATTTTTCTGATCAACTAGAATTTTTTTTTACCAATTTATACAGACTCGTTCCACTCACTTCACTCATTCTCTAATTCCAATGCACAATTCCAACACGCATTTGCACAGTCTGAATTAAACTTTACTGACTTTTGTGAGCTTAACAGGAACAATCTAAATAGATAGTAGAGTGCTCTCTGATATGTACCAATACATTTTAATATTGACTTGCCTCATCAAGTATATAAACCAGGCTATTTTTAATTATTGAGAGTTAGTTCAATTTGATTTTAGAACCAACTGACTAACAATCAGACATGTACACAGGCTCTGAGCCACATACATGCTGAACAATCCTAGCTAAACTATTTTCTTGATAATTCTCTCACCTCTCTACTGTGGTCTGTAATGAGTTCCAGCAACAAGGTAATGATGAGTTTGACTACAGGTGAGTTTTTGCAGTGCTTGTTAGCCAGGAACTCACCGCTGTCAACCAGCCGGCGAATATCCTTCACCAGCTAAAGCAGACAAAGGGGAAGCAATATAAACACAGATAGAATACATGGCCTACCACACACTTGGCTGGTAATTGATTGGCCTGTGAATTCAATTGCAATATCTGCCATTACATACCAGTGCCTGCTAAATACGTTTAACTTTTGAACGATGAATCCTCTCATTAGAAGTGCATGTGTAATGTTTATATTGTGTGTTATAGCAACTATGCCACATTCCACGGAGACCACTGAATATAATAAAGCCCAGACACAATTTTCCTAAGAGCTGCCAGACTGTCTCCTCACATCCATTTCAACAACAAAAACCACAAAAGTTGATTTCATATTCTAATGGGTGTGAGTTTACACCATATTTGTGCATGGAGTGGAAGAACCTTCACAAACACTTTGCTCTAACATTTCTCAAACTATGAATATGGGCATGTGGACCACAAACAAAGCAACAACAGCATAAACGATGTGCATAATGTGCAAGAACATGTTGCCGTCATGCCCCAAGGCATCCAATGATGTTCAGTCACTCACCGCTGATGCCTGAGGCTTTAGTCTGTCCCACAGCATGCGTCTATTGGGTAAATTGGATCGTGGTTTTCCATCCACTGCCACAGATTCTGAGATTCCTTTCAGCCTTTCTTGGATGTCATGGACAAGAGGAGGGATATCTTGCAATGCTTCTTCCATGGTCAGCTCTATCTGAGACACTCCGTGGTCTATCACTAAAACAATACATTTCCTCCAGTTTACAAATTTGGTACACATATTTAAACTGACATCAATCAAAAGGTATATTACAGCATATAGTTTAGTAATGAGCAAATTTAATTTTCTCTTAAAAGCGCACCTTCTTCCTTGGGTACCAGATTGGGGTTGCTTCCTTCAGACAGAGTGTCGTCATCAGAACTCTCCTCGTCCACTAAGGCTCCCCTGGACTTTGCCCTTCCTTTAGCAGTTGAAAAGGAGCGGCTATCCCTCAGCTGTACTACTCTCAACTCCATACAATTATGTCCACCATAATTTAACTGCAAGTTAAGAGGAGTCTCGACATGGTCAACAAGACGATTTTCTAAAGAAGAAAAAAAAATTTTTTTTTTTAATATCAATAAACTGTAACTTTTGCCAGTGAATGATTGATTGCCTCAGCTCACCTCCAGTCATTATATTTCTTTCTTCCAGAGCATAATCTTTTGGGTTTCCTGGCAGCCCCAGTGCTTCAAAAAGTTGCTCAATGGCTTCATCTGCCGTGGTTGTGTTTTCCAGTAGCAGTGATTTTGTCTGAATAGCGTAGCCTCTGTCATAGGTAACCTTCACTATCCCTTTGTATACCAGGTCCTAGGAAAATAGAGGTAGACACTAAACTTTTATGTAGGCTCTTATTTCACTAAGTGCTAAGGTGCAAACTGCTAAATTTTGCATTCAATTAATTCGAACAACTTGCCTTAGATGGACTGGAGATTGGGAACGCAGGAGTTTGTTGCGAGTGGCGAGTAGCCTTCCGGGCTTGTTTATTGTAGGTGTCTATCTTTCTTAGAAGGTCTTTCCTGGCTTGCTTCCTCTCCTTGGAAGTAAACTGAGCCACGTCCACGTCCATAGCTGTTCTCTCCTTCACTCTCCAAGTTTAGGAACAAAAAAGTGGGCTGGGCTCGGGGCGGCTGCGTGCAAAGCAAACAGCGCGTGGGAGGTAGCTCTATAGCAAACAGACGGAGGCGGGGCTAGTAGCGGAAGTTGGGATTTACTACCTGACAACCTTTACCGCTCCAGTTTCGTCACCCCATTCCGGGAAGTGGCAGGGCAGGTTTTTGGAGAGAACATGGAAGACCTGACGGCCAGCGCGGAGCCATTGTCAGTTGCTATAATAAGTAAGCTCTAGGCGAGACGATCGTGGTGGTTGCAGGGTGTTGTGTGAAGCTCTTTAAGATAGGTAGCTCTTGTACAATACGTAGTTCAAAGGTACCTAGCTCTTAAAAATACGTAAAGATACCTAGCTTTTAGATATTAGCTAGGATCATGTGCTATTCAGACTAATCCATGTAGCCAATGGTCACATTGTTGTTAAGTATAATAGTCAACTTCAACAGGGGACACACAGTATATAGTCTTGCAAGCCAGACCCTTTACCTATCGCTTGCTCGGAAGGGTCTGGTCAATTTTTAGCACTTAACTAGTTCTGCTGTTTAGCCAGCAGGTTCATTCATCCATTTGCGGGCATGAATAAAGTTTTACCGACTGCACATGAATAGAAAGCTGTACAAAAATGCTTGCAAAAACATCTACCCGCCTGCTTTTAATTAAAGCTATGACCTTCCCATAAGCTACACACGCTTGTATACTCCCAGAATCTGGGGCAACGGAGCGAGTTAAGTGCGACAGACAACTGACCATACCCTGTCGACCGGAGCAAATAGGTAAAGGGTCTGGCTTTCGAGACTACGGACATACATTCATAGCTGACTAAAAGTTTACTGGCCATGTCCAATTTTAAGGAAATTTTGTGCATATTGAATGCTATTGTTTCAGCATATCAAGTGGTATTTGTATGTCCATTTTAACCAGCAATGTTTCGATATTACGATTACTTCAATTATAAATATAAAGAACAGCAATTATTGCGAGGAAAATATGTTCATAGCTGAGAGGATTGTGTGTTTTTGTAGTCATAGTAGTGTTGGAATCAATGACCTTGTCTGAATAGCTCTTGTGAAGCTTCCATATGGCGCTATCTTGTTACTTTTTGGCACTATGTAAGATTACTAGGTTTTGTAATCAATAGGTAATCCTCGTATTGCTCACCCCCTCCTCCCACACACACACACACACACACATTTCCATCTCTTGTCAACCTAGTGTGTTTGATGAAGGTTCCACTTAATAGTATAATTTTTTTTCCCAGTCATTGGTGATGAAATTTTGAAAGGACATGTGCAAGACACTAACTCTCACTTTCTCTGCAAGGAGTTATGGCAGCTGGGAGCAAAGGTCAAGAAGATAGTGGTTGTGAGAGATGATATAGATGACATCGCTAGTGCAGTGAGGGCAGCCTCTCCCAACTATGACATTGTCATCACCACAGGAGGGGTGGGACCCACTCATGATGACATCACCATGGAAGGTAATGATGACATCATTTTGATGATTTAATAAATCATGTATTTTATTCATTTATTTATGGTTATTATTATTATTAATTTTTTAACCCTGCTAGCATTTTGGGAAAGCAAAATTGAAGAAATAAGAAATTTTTTATATATTGAAAACCATTTACATTTCAATGTACATGAGAGTGAAGAGCTGCTGGGCTTACTCTATGTCAATGTGTCGATATGCATAAGATAAAAGCCTTGAAAGCCAAAAATGTACTTGACTAAATAATGAGTATTGAGCCAGGCAGGGGTAGGGGGGTGGGGGGAGAGAGAGTTAAATTTGGGCAGTAGTCGTTGGCTATTTCAAGGTGATGCCTTCTTTGTATCTACTTGAACTACGTTTCTTTTGCCCAAAATTTGCTACTGCTACAAAGCTTGCTGGGTTCAGCTTCGGTCTTTTGACATAGGGGTGCGGTCTGAACATAAGTTGTTTCAGTGAAATAAAAGCTAATTTAGCTGTAATGTATTAATAAACTCGTTAAGTAATAACAATAGCTCAGCAGCTCCTTCTCTCAGAAAAAGTCAGGCAATAACTGCGAGCTATATGTGAACAATACATGGAACTAAGAGTTACCCTCAATGTTTTATGTTTCATTTAATATTCTTGTATATTAAATCGTGTCTGTACACTGCTATGTGCTTTGGTCTCAGCCATAGGTAAAGCCTTCTCAGAGGAGATAGCCCCTCATCAAGATGTCCTCAAGGTGTTGTTCAGTGGGAGTAAGTCCAGTGCAGACAACCCATGGAGGAAGATGGCTCTAGTGCCTACTTCCACCAAGATTCATTTGGTAGAGGATGGTGGAGATTTCACATTTATCCTGTTCATAGTTCATAACGTACACAGCTACCCTGGAGTGCCTTCTCTGATGCGCAAAATATTTAATAATAGCAAGGTAAGCAGTTTTCCTTAGACAGGCTGAGTGTGTTTATGAGTGGGTGGGTCCGAGTGCGAGGTTGACTAGCTGATGAGGTGGTTGAGGTATATGATAGTTTGGTAAGGTGTGAGTAATCAGCAAGATGTTTGCTGGTATAGTTTGCAGGTTTAATTTGGTAAGGTTAGTGCAGTTTGTAAGTATACAGTTCAGTAAGGTTGACAATGGTTTGGTGGAGTGCAGTTTAGTTTGGCAACATTTTAAATTTGGTAAGGTGTCATTGTTTGGTTGTTTGGTAAGGTGTGGTTGTTTGGTAGGGTGTGGTTGTTTGGTAGGGTGTGGTTGTTGGTGATGTGTTGTTTGGTAAGGTGTCGTTGATTGGTAGGTTGTCACTGTTTGGTAAGGTGTTGTTGTTGTTTTTTTTGGTAAGGTGTCGTTTTTGGTTTAGCAAGGTGACGTGTGCAGTTCGGTAAGGTTGATGCACAGCAGGTAGCTATAGATTAGTAGACAATAAATGACCACAAGCATGTAGATCATTTATTTATGTAGAAACGGTTGCCGTAACATATGATTGTACTCTATTTTCTAACCAGGACTTGTATAGAGGTCAAGGATCAAAGTTTTACCTGAAAGAACTGTTTTTTAGCTGTGGAGAGGGTGCCCTTGCCCGACCTCTCACAGATGTCCAGAATGCCTTCCCGTCAGTTCAGCTGGGCTCATATCCCAGTGACTCCTATACCAGTCACCAGGTCAAGGTCATGATGGAGAGCTCAGAAGTGTCTAGACTCGAAGAGGTGAGGCAGTAATGGGGGGTCTTCATTGAGAAAGTCTCCATGATTTGTTGTACAGTAACCCAGCAGCTGGAAATGAAAATTGCCTTAGTCTTGATAAACCTATTGCCACATGTTTTTTTGTTTTATTAGCTAAATTTTTGTAGTTATATATTCTGTTTTACTAAATGATCTCTTATATGGTCTTAGGCTTATTCAAACCTTGCGTTAACCCTACCTCCAAGTAAGTTGTCTTTTTCTATCATTTGTTATGTCTCGTGTACTTCCTCTGTGTGTGTGTGTGTGTGTGTGTGTGTGTGTGTGTGTGTGTGATAGCTGTCCTCATGTCTTCTAAGAAAAACTACGGTGATGCTACCTTGTCTAAGTGAGTCAATACGCCTATTATTATTACATTCTATGGTTGCTTTAAAGCAACTTGTACTATATTTCCAAATTAAAACTCCTTTCTATCTCTTTCATCACATTAGACAAGTGGCTGAAGAACTTTCTATGACACAAGCCAAAGCTTTAGTACTTCCAGATTTTCTGTGCCGAAAGATTCTCGATTCCCTGACAGTGCTCAAGAAGGGGTTAGAAGACTATGGGTGAGTCAATGGAGAGTTTATTTATTTATTATTATTATTATTGTTGTTGTTGTTGCTGTTGTTGTTTTTGGAGTAGGAGTGAAGCCATGAGCGTGTGTTTCAACGGAGGCAAAGACTGCACGGTCATCTTGGCTCTGCTAAGAGCTATTCTCAACAAGTAAGATGTAGTGATGTGGCTGATGTTTGTTTGTTTGTTTGTTTAATATTGTTGTTTTATTTTCTGGCATTAACAGTCAAAATGAGAGGATTACATGTAGAAACATGGTGGATAGGTTTTCCTTGCAGTTTTCAAAACAATTTTAGAATTGTTTTTATACAGCTTATGTCAGAGTTGTCTTTTAGATCCAGTCTAGGATACTTGTACTTGTAGGTTGTTATAATATCTTGGTTTAAAAAGTGAGCAAATCTGGGGATTTTAAGTCTCCCTTAGCTGGATACTCAAGTCTTTACTCACTGACTCTAACTAATGTGCTGTACGTACTTCCACATGTACATTCTATTGGCTCCAACTAGCACAGTCTCTGGCTAACTTGCTGGTAATTCACATTTGTTACCATGATATTATCATTATGTAGGAAAGGCCTCCTGAGTAGTAAGATAAAAGTCGTGTATGTGGTGGAGAGTGAGCAGTTTTCTGAAGTGAAGGCATTCATCAAGCAAGCAGCCAAACAGTCAGTGGTTTATTATTCCCTAGCTAATAGATGTGAAGCACTCATCGCTTTCATTTGCCTCCTTCTAGTTTCTCTTTGGAAGTGATAACAGTGTATGGGTCCATAAAGGAGTCTCTGTTGAAGCTACAGGAGAGCCACCCGTCTCTGAAGGCCATGTGTATGGGCACGAGGAGGACTGACCCTCATACAGGTGAGGAGGTGCTACAGTTTGCCAATGGTGGCAGATGGATACGCACACAGATGGAAGTGCTCAGTTTGTAGCCATGTTGGCCCGTGTACATGCTGGTGGCATGTGTTTTACAACACCACCAGGCACAATAAGTATAACCATTCTAATTGTGTTGCCTCAGACTCTATTTACAATGGTGTTTGGCTTAACTCCTGCTTGTAAGTGTGCATACATCCATGACTAGTCGGTAGAGTGAAAGAAAGTTGTTGTTTTTTTAAATCTTAATAACAATATGTGTATTATTAAATGGTTGCTAATCCCAATATTTTCACCTGAAGTGATATTATTGAATGGGGTTACTGGCACTGTATAATGGGCTAGGGAAATACTTATGGTCCATATGAGTGAATATTGTTTGTATGTGTGTGAGTATGAATGCATCTGATGGTGCTGAATAAATTTACACTCGCAACAAAAACTTTACAAATGGAAAGAGAAAATTACTTTACAGTAATGGCAGTACAAAGTAGTTTGTATATTGTTTCTTTCTGTTCCAGTTTTTATTTACTAATGGCAACCACACACACCTGCACACACACCCCTTATCATTTCTTTTCAATGTCAATACTACTTGAGTGAGCATCTTCTTGCTTTTGGGATAAATATACTCGAAAGTGTTTTCTGCACAATTAGGGTCAGTTGGAGGAATACATATTGACCAGTTTAGCTAGCTAGCTTATATGACAAGGCCCAGAAGTTGTTTGTTTGTTTTCTACCACTACTCATTAAGCACATTTCTTAAGTACAGTTTTCTATAATAAATCAATACATGTGCACTCAGTGGAAACTTCATATTTGTATGTACATAAATATGTATATGTTTATATGTGCATGCATGCATACATATGTGACCGTCTATAGGAAAACCAGGCACAACGCGGCACCTTCGAATTTTTCGCAGCTTTAGTCGTTCCTGCTATAATAGACCTAACCGTTCCCTTCCGCAGGCTTGAAACAATACATTTTTAAGAAATCGATCGATCTTTTCTCGATATTACGCACGCCGCGTTGTGCCCGGTTTTCCCGTAGACAGTCACATATATACATACATTAATTCATACATACATACATACAGATGGTCTTGAAGCTTTCAGTATGACGGAATCCTCCTGGCCAGAGTACATGCGCATCAATTGTATTCTGGTATGTAGTGGGTGTGTTTAAGTATGAAGTGTGTGTATCATGTGTACGTATGTGTGTGCATATCATATTAGGATTGGACGTATAGAGACGTGTGGTTGTTCCTAAGGTTGTGTGAAGTGCCATACTGCAAACTCTATGATCAAGGGTGAGGCATGATTAAAATATTGGCTTTATTGACCCACTAAATTGCACTTGGTAAATTAATGTTTCAAATGTTTCATTTCAAGGCAGTGTTAGTAGTATTTTATAAAGGAACTCGATGGAGCTAAAACATTATTAAAATACATCTACAACATTAGCAGTGGTTCAATAGAGCATGCTCAGAAGAGATTGCTGAAGCAGGACAGTCCATTCAATGGGATCTGTATCCATTTATCAAAGCATGATACCAAAGCTCTGTGTAATCGCTTCTATTACCCAGTACTATTTGTGTGCTCGTCAGGTACACATCTCTAGATGGCATGGCAGACACACACCCTAACCCATCCCTCCTCGTCTCACCAGAACCTTCCTCCTCCTCAGACAGTTCTTCAAACAAGACTTATCTTCCTGCCTTCATGCTCAAGGATGAAGGGTTAGAGAGAATGGGAAGAACTAAATCATCAAATTTATGACCTAACAGATTTCTATGTACTGCAAGTGCATTTCTATTTTGATAACTTATTATTTTTATTTATTTTTACTCAAATCATGTACCATCAGTGGTATGTATTTCAAACAGTCACTATAAAAGTCTATGTTTTAAAATATATAAATTTGAGTGTAAATCTAAGAGTAGTAAAGGCCCTCCATGTTGTCTGTGTCTATTAGGGCAATTGAAGATCTGCCGTGTATAAGTTCATTGTAGCTCTCAGTCTTGGGTGCATGGATCATTGAATAGCCATCTTTCTTACGCGGTGGCCGAGTCAGGGGGCAGTTCTCTTTACACACTGGTGTCAGGTCACTAATGCTTTCATAAACTTCATCCCCTGGTATCACGTCATCCATTGGAGCCAGGTCTGCCATAACCTCATAGTCAGAAGTAGGGGTTGATGTCGCTGGAGACAGAGGTCTCTGTGGTAGAGGCGGGTTTGACAATGGCCTGGGGACATTGTAGATAGGAGAACATGGATCAGTTCTGCTGCAGGAATGGTTCTCATTTTCGTATTCATCAGGAATTGATTCATATTGGTTCTCTGAGAGGTTGTGTACTGGCCTGCTGATGTCGTGCGAGTGATCAGAGATTCTCTGTGAAGAACTGGTTTCTAGGCAATACAGGGAATTATCGTAAGAGTGGTAAGCTCCATCTAGCACTGGAAGGCTAGTTGACAGGGTTATATCGTCCCTGCCGTACAGTGGGTTTGGGTTGACCTCTACTTCTTCCATTGGAAGTAGTGCACTTTCTGAGGAATCTCTTCGTTTTTTCGTGTTACCTAAATTAAAACACACAATTGCACCTTATATACTAGTGATGTGCTTGAGCACAAATGGCGAGCGAGCCTAAAGACGATACTATTTTTATATGAATGATTTTGACTTCTAACACTGAAGCTGCTGAAAATAGGTCCAGTTTTTTAATTTCGCATACACGGTAAAGGGATTTCAGTGCCATAGTAACAACTCTCTGCAACTGCTTGAATTGAAGGAAAAAAACAACAACAACAAAACAATACACGTTATTTAAACGTTTTCTTTGTGATATTCTTTAGCTAAGTAGTGGTTGTAACACAATGCTTTGACACAACTGGACATGCACCTACACAGACTTCCTTCGCGGTAGTCTAGTGGACAATGTATTTTCAAGTAAATACTGTTGCGCACGGCTTATAACCATGACAAAGAGCGCATTGACTTACCACCGCCACTAACTCGAATAGAAATAAAAGTCCCTTAAGTTTTCAAGTTTTAACTGCACCCGCAAAAGAATTCAAAACGGTAAACAATTCAATTTCTAGGGTGATACGGGTACTGATCGATAAACCAGAGGATACTGTTTAGTGCAATTTGGGACGGGGTTGACCACATAACTAACACAAAAATGCGAGGGTCAAAGTACAAAATGACATACGTACGTCCAAACATATATTAATAAACAAACATCCCCGATTTTCAATTGTGTTACCCCCACTTGCTCACCAATACCCTTATTAAGAAAATGTTGCCTCTGACTAATATATATTCTATAATTGTCATTCACTTTTAAACAAATCAATACTTACATTTGTTTCTTATTGCTTTAATTCCTCCAAATATGGCACTGGCAGCCACAAGAACACACGTGGATAGAATAATGAGCAGAGCCAGGACTCCAGCCACCACGCCTGCTGTTCCTCTTTTAAAACTCCCTGAAAACACAGAAGTTATGCAGTGATAGTTTTGTAAATAATTTTAATGGGTTTGGATATACAAAATGGACTATCACAACCATGCTCTTTCTATACACAATAGTTTCAATTTCGGTTTAAGTAATCTTATTGTTAAATGTTTATGCACTTCTTCTTTGTGATAATTATCAAGATGTTAAACATATCAATATAGCAAGTAATGTTTATATGTACTAAACTGGCTCATTTGAGAAGTATTATGCATTAGTAAAGCTACTGAGTTCCCAGCTATTCTAGCTAGCTAGCCATTGCTTGCTTCTGTACTTCTGCAAACTTTCTTAAATAAAATATGGTTAGGATGAGAGTTAAAGTAGTGGTGGTGGTGGGGAAAGGGGGAGGAGGGGAGCAGAGTTAGTCAAAATCATTTGAAAATGCATAATTGAATTACAATAAGTATCTGTGACTCCTTGAAACAATGGCTTGACACTTTCCATATGAGAAGTAGAAGAAAAATAAAACAATTGTATACAATATTGTAAGAGATCAAGGGTACAGGTAGCTATAGCTGAGGTCCACTTTCCAGCTATAATAAAGTGGATGGAATGAAAGACTACTAAGGGGCTAAGCCTCTTCTTTCTCATCTCTCTCCCTCTCTTTTTTTTTTAAAGATTTATGAGAAGTTCAAACAGTTGAACAAAAGGTTGGCAATGGGGTCTAATTCAAGACATCTTTAAAACTAATATTATTCCAGTGATCATGACTATCAGCTGCATCTGTACAGTTCATTATAATTATATATTAATATATACACACTATATTGTTAAAGTTCACTCCCAACAGACTTATTCCAATGAATTAGTCATTCTACTTTTTTCCCAAGTCTTCCTCAGTTGTTCTTTCAATCTCCAGTGTCAACAATTTAGGTTAGTTGCACAAGTGTTGTTATTAAAAATTTTTTTTATGAGTTTATCAACTCAACTACAGCAGCACATTATATGATAAGTACAATCACTTTAGAATGGGTTTAGTATATGGGTCAATCTTAGCTTGTTACTGAGGTATTGTATTTTTATTTTTTTGTTCATACAATTTAAGACCACTTTCATTTCAGATCAAAGACAACAAAAGTTTGTACACTGTTTTTATATACAATGTTAAATTGTTCAATAGCTTAACCTCTAGTCAAAACAAGCTCATTGTCCCAAAATTTCTCCATTGCATACTTTGCTAAAGGGGAATAGAATAAAAGTTGGTAAAAATATGATGGCCACTTGACTTAAAATACAGAGGCACATATTTTATAGTGCTTGAACATTACAAGGTAGCTTTCAGATAAACTTACTGGGTTGATTGCTTGAATCACCTGCTTCTAAGGTAATACATTGAGGGGTGTTGTTTCCATTCAGGCAGGAGGTATCCAGCGTGCAGTTGGAGTGGAGACAGTTGTCAATTTTGGTCTCACAAACTGGACCAGTGTAGCCAGCAAGACACACACACATGTAGCTCAAAGAGTCGACAGGCACACACATTCCTTCATTATTACAGGGTCCTGACTCACACGGATGTATAACTATAATGTAAATAGATGACATAATATATAATATAAAAGACATCTATGGTTTCTCCATCCCCCTTACCCTCCACCCTTATTATTGTGATTTTAGTAAAAAGGGATCAGGACAGTAGCCTATCATTTCTCTCATTCCAAATTACCTTGTGTGCAATTTTCTCCAGTATAACCATAGTTACAAACACATGTGTAACTATTGACATGGTCCTCACAGGTACTGTTTCCAAGGCAGTAGCTCTCAGCACATTCATCTATTTCTATAGCGATATATTAAATTTTGATTGTCTGAGTGACAGCAGATCAATTTGATAAATTAAACATTTTGTTTAATGTGTAGATCCACTAATATAAAAAATAGTAAATTACCTTGAGTACAATTCTCCCCTGTGTAACCATAGTTACAAACGCATGTGTAGCCATTGACATAGTCCTCACAGGTACTGTTTCCAAGGCAGTAATTCTCAGCACATTCATCTATTTCTATAGAGCAGTTCTTGCCAGTGTATCCCGGTAGACAAGAGCAGAAAAAGTCAGCCAGCAAGTCCTACAGATGTCAAAAGCAAGGTGTAAATATTATAGCTATAATTCCATTAATGTAGAAAGCTTACAGTACAGTTGCCAAAGTTTCCGCATGGATCAGGAAAGCAATCATTAGAGTCTGTTTTAAATACGTACAAAAGGTTTTACATTTCTAAATATCAAATACTATAACTAATTACTTTCAAGACAATCCTGTCCCTCGTATCCAGGCAAACATTGCTTGGAGCCATTGTCAGTATTGCAAGTGTAATGTCCTCGGGTATCATTATCTGCTGGAATGCAGTATGTGTTGCAGCTTATATTATAATAGTTTGGTTGACAGACCCTCTGGAACTGTACTGTCATTGTGACCCTGGTTCTGGAACCTGTGACAGTCATTACTGGACTTAAACTAGAATTGGTCAAGGATCCTCTAATGAAAATGTCATCCAGAGGATCATCAGGACTAAATTCATCTCTATCAAATGCATTTACAAGTAGTAAAAATGAAACCTAAAAAGAATATCAAGAACAACAACAACAACAATAACAACAAAATAACAGAACATGGAAATCCAAACCACCATTGCAATCTTACAGGCCATGGATGATCTGATAAGATATTTCTTCTTCCAGTCTGTTGGTGTAATGGAGTTGAATTGCTACCTAGTTGGCTCTCCAAATTTCTAAGACAAAAACGAGAGAAATATGTTTCGCAGTTACTATTAAATACAGTATCGCAGGAGCCCCGGGTGGAGTGGCTTCTAACGTATAGAGTAAAGCTGAAACTCCCTTCAATAAAAGGTAAGAGTAAAGCTGATATAAATATTGATAACATTTCTGACTTGAAAAATGGAACACGTTGGGCTTTAGTTTCTGGCGTTTATAGTCGCGGCCAGTGACGTCATAAATTTGACGATCCTAAAAACTTATTGGCGAGCGAGCGTAGCGAGCGAGACACTTACAGGGGTAACACAATCGAAAATCGGGGATGTTTATTTATTTTGGACGTACGTATGTCATTTTGTACTTTAACCCTCGCGTTTTTGTGTTAGTTATGTGGTCGACCCCGTCCCAAATTGCACTAAACAGAATCCTCTGGTTTATCGATCAGTACCCGTATCACCCTAGAAATTCTTTTGCGGGTGCAGTTAAAACTTGAAAACTTAAGGGACTTTCATTTCTGTTCGAGTTAGTGGCGGTGGTAAGTCAATGCGCTCTTTGTCATGGTTATAAACCGTGCGCAACAGTATTTACTTGAAAATACATTGTCCACTAGACTACTGCGAAGGTAAGTCTGTGTAGGTGCATGTCCAGTTGTGTCAAAGCATTGGGTGTTACAACCACTACTTAGCTAAAGAATATCACAAAGAAAACTTTTAAATAACGTGTATTGTTTTGTTGTTGTTGTTTTCCTTCAATTCAAGCAGTTGCAGAGAGTTGTTACTATGGCACTGAAATCCCTTTACCCTGTATGCTAAATTTAAAAACTGGACCTTATTTTCAGTAGCTTCAGTGTTAGAAGTCAATAAAAATAGTATAGTCTTTAGGCTCGCTCGCCATTTGTGCTCAAGCACATCACTAGTTAATTCAGAAGTTTACTCTCGGAAGTAGTAGCTACACGATATAATTACAATAATATAGTGTGATGTCTTTAATTCAGCTTAAGACAAGCGAGGGACAGAAGACTGACAAACTACTGGTATGTCTATTCAGAAAGAGAGTCAGCATAATAAACATGACCTACAAGAATTTTCTTACTCGATCAAGACAAAGATTTTTTTTACTGATAATGTGTATCTTATCTAAAGCTTTGGAACCTGGTGGCTAAATATAGTTAAATATGTACTTGATAACATTAATAATACTAATAAAACAGCTACAATAAACAATAATAGTAGTAGTAATAATAATAATAATAATATTATTATTATTATTATTATTAACAGTAATAAATAATAATAATAATAATAATAATAATAATAATAATAATAATAGTAATAATAATAATAATAATAATAAAAGTTATGAGCAGTGGCAACACAAATGTTTCATACTAATGCTCCTCCCACCACATATGCAGCCTCACAGCCAGCTTCAGAAATTCGATCTTTGTAGGATGTGGCAAAGGTGTTAGGACACGTTGCATACCAGACCAGTAGATGACCAGACTGTCATGGCCGGAAAACCACAGTCTTCCCATTTACCATCAGATGTCAGAAGGCCAGGTGGCTCAAATCTTAAAGAGACACCATCTATTCTGATATTTTTTCTTTCCCAAAATAACCAAATTTTAATTCAAATGCATACCGTTTATAACAAATCTTCAGTACATATCCACCTAGCAAGAATGTACCCAAGCTATTTTCTAAAACTGTCATTTGAGTTCAAATTCAAATTTAAATCACTATCAATGTTGGTAAATTACACACCATGCTTGAATATGGGCATTCAGTTAACTAATTTTATACTACAAGAAAACTATTCAGAGGAAGAGATGTATGTACTGATGTGAGCTGATGTGTGGTGGGATGCATGAAGGGTCTAATGAATGCTATGGTGATTTGTTTCTATATATAAATTCAGCAAAAGGAAGAAGTCTAATAGTATATGTCATCATTGCCTTCTTCTCCTACTCGAGAACTGCCCACACAAACCAGAAGAAGAGACATCGTGGGTATCAGTTGTCAGTTGAAGCAATGAATACTTTTTTACTGCAGCTGTATTGTGTGCATCCTTGTTGCTACTCTGACTAGGTGAACCAAAGCCTTCATTTTGATACTGCTCTTTCGATTTTTTGAGATGCTGTGTATTGAAGTCCAGTTTGTTGTAACATTTGTTTGGCACTAGAGCTAAAGAAGGTAATATCTCCTCATATACCACTGGAATGGTTTCCAGTGGTACTTCATATTCACTTGGTGTGTTAAGGCCAGCAACTTCCATGTTGTATAGAGGATTTCTAAGCACATGTATAGAGATTCACTTGGAGATGATGCTCCTTGTAATGTAGGTTTTTCATCACTGTCACAAAGCTTGGCTGGCTCATCAGATTTTGCTGAAAAACTGGGTACATCAAATTGAACTTCTTTTTGAATACCTGCAGGTGGGATAGAGGAGGATTAAATTAGCCACTCTTTAAATCCCACCTTCAGTATGCACTAAACACATTTCAAATTTAGAAATCATATACATATTAATTGATATGGGAACAAACTGTCTGTGCTGTAAATGCAATTACTGCACAACTCATAATAAAATAATAAAAAAGAAATGCTCAGGCTATGCTCAAGATTGTTAATAAAGTGATGTCCTGATGTCCAGTAACCTCATTGGAGCTTTGAATCTAATATTTCATAATCATTGTGGAGAAACTTGGTGAGCAAGATCCTGAAAAATGTTGGTTAATAGCTTTAATCAAGAGTATTTTTAGCCAGCATCAGAACCTGTTAAGGTGACGTCAGCCAAAAAGAAAACGAACGTATGATAATAGTTACGTAATTGATTGTGTTTATAAATAGATAGTGTATGCATGCATGATGATAGATAAGTTTCAATGAGACCACTTAACTGAAAGTGTTCGATAGTCAATATTTCAACACTCCTTCTCACTTTCAGCAATCAAAGCATTCACACATTCCTGCCAAAGTATGCAACTTTTCAAACTGAGGCACTGAGAGTCCTTTGGTAAGGATGTCTGCTATCATCTCTTCAGATGGACAATACACAAGATTAATGCGACCAGTGTCCACAAGTTCACGAATATAATGATACTTGATTTCAATGTGCTTGGTTCTTCGTCGGCTTATCTGACTTTTTGCGATGCACATAGCAGACTGGTTGTCTTCATATATTAGTGTGTTGCTAACATTCCTGCCAAGAAGGTCACTGTTCAGTTTCTGCAGCCATACAGCTTCCTGAGCTGCTTCAGCAAGCGCTACATATTCCACTTCTGTGGTGGACAGAGATACGCAAGATTGCTTGCAACTTCGCCATGTGATAGCTGCACCTCCTTGCATGAACAAATAGCCGGACGTTGATTTTCGATCTTGCACATCTCCTGCCCAGTCTGCATCACAGTATCCTACGAAGTCTGGTGATTCAGTGGGACTATATAGTAGGCCAATGTTCACTGTTCCCTTCAAGTATCTCAGAATCCTCTTAGCAGCTGTCCAATGCTCTCTGGTTGGATTGCTGCAAAAACGAGCAGCGCATCCCACAGCATATGCAATGTCAGGGCGGGTTCTGGTTGACAAAAACAGTAGACTTCCAATTAAGACTCGGTAAATCTTCTCATCACAAACATAGTCACCATCTCCACTCGACGTGAGTTTGACACCTGGATTAGCAGGAGATTTGACAGGCTTACAATCAGACATTTCAAATTTTTGAAGCAGCTTTCTTATATAGGAGGCTTGACCAATCCATATACTTCCTGTTTTCTGATCCTGATTAACGGCAACCCCAAGAAAATGATGCAGTTTACCCAGATCCTTCATTTCAAACTTCTTTCCCAATTCTTTCTTTACCTCCTTTATTCTGAGGCCATTATTTCCTCCCAGAATAATGTCATCAACATAGACGGCCACCAGAAACTCCAAACCAGAAGAAATGTAAACACAGGGATCACTCAGGCTTTGCTTCAAATTCATCTTTTTCAAGCAGTTGTCAAGAGCATGATTCCAGCATCTTGGTGCCTGTTTGAGACCATATATACTTTTTTTAAGTCTGCAAACTAGATGCTCGTTGCCTGACTCAATGTAGCCCTCAGGCTGTTTCATGTATATCTCTTCTGCTAGTTCCCCATGTAAAAAGGCAGTTGTGACATCCATTTGATGGAGTTGCAAATTCTTCTGGACACTGATTGAAATTACTGATCGAATTGACTCAAAACAGACAACAGGACTAAAAGTTTCCTCATAATCAAGGCCAGGCTTCTGCGAGCAGCCTTGAGCAACAAGACGTGCCTTGTATCGACTAACAGTACCACTAGTGTCAACTTTCTTACGAAATATCCATTTACTTCCAATTATCTTTCGGCCTTCAGGAGGCTCCATCAATTCCCACACATCATTTAAGTAAAGCGACTTCATTTCTCGTTCCATGGCTTCTTTCCACTTCTGTTTATCACACGAAGATAGGGCTTCTGACACTGACATTGGAGCTTGTTCATCATCAACACCAATTAATGAGAAGCCATACCTATCCGGTGGTTGAATATTTCGAGAAGATCTTCGCACAGGTGGGAAAGTATCTGGTATTGGTTCTTGATTATCTTCACCTCGGTTACAGCTGTCATTTTCTGCCCCAACTGTTTCAGGAATTAAATCTTCCCTTTCAGTGCACTCAGTGTTATCAGCTATTCCATGTTCTTCAGGTATGCTGACGGTGATGAACTTCTCCTCACTTTCTCCTGGTTCCTTCTTAATTCCAGGCATTGAGGATTCATTAAACACAACATCCCTACTGTGAATGACTTTCGCTGAGCTGATATCAAACAGACGATACCCTTTCTTCTGTTCTCCATACCCCAGCAAAACACACTTTCTTGCCTTTGGCTCCAGCTTTCTCCTTTCAACTTTTGGAACATGTGCATAGGCCCTGCATCCAAAAATACGTAAAGTCTTTACATTAGGCTTTATACCATGCCAAGCTTCACAAGGTGTCATACTTTGCAGAACTTTAGTTGGACTGCGATTTCGAACGTATACAGCAGTGGAAAGTGCTTCTGCCCAGAAACGATGAGGTAGACCGGAATCATTCAGCATAGCTCGTACACCCTCTATCAAAGTGCGGTTTTGCCTTTCAGCCACACCATTTTGCTCGGGTGTGTGAGGAACTGTGAACTCATGCTTTATTCCTTTGCTGGCAAGATAAGAACTGAACGCAAAGGAGGTATACTCACCTCCATTATCTGAACGTATTATCTTCACCTTTCTTCCAGATTCAAGCTCCACCATTTCCTTCCACTTACAAAAGAATTGTAGTACTTCATCCTTCTTCTTCAGGATATAGATCCACACATAATGAGTATAGTCGTCAATAAAGGTGACGAAGTATTCGCCACCACTGAGAGATTTAGTTCCCATTTTTCCACACACATCACTATGTATCCGCCCAAGTGGCTCCTGAGCACGATTCACAGAGCTTGCTTCAAAGGGTAGTCGGTGTGCTTTAGCCTTTATGCAGGATTCACAAATTTCACTCTCTGGGAAATCATTCACATCCAGACCATCTACCATCGAGTGCTTCAGAAGTGCCTTGAGACCGTAAAGACCAAGATGACCAAATCTGCGATGCCACATTGTTCCAGTAATTTTATCATTGCAGGAAGAAGAGTGAACTTGCTCATTACTACTATCACAATCCAGATAGTATAAGCTACCTTCTCTGTGTCCACACGCAACGAGTCTTCCACTGTCACTCCTTATCTCACACGTAGAGCCTGTAAAGGTTGTTATTTTGTTCCTCCTGGCTGCGGCAGGTACACTTAAAAGATTATAGGAGAGACCAGGCACATACAATACGTTATATAGTGTGCAGTTCTTTACTTTCCCATCAGAAAATCTCACTGCCACAACAACATTTCCTCGACCAGCTGCCTGCAAGGTACTTCCATCTCCAAGGGTGATTTTCATGAGATTGTCAAGACCATGAATGTGCTCAAAATATGATTCACGGTTGCACATGTGACAAGTGGCACCTGAATCTAGTATCCACCGACTCTGACATCCTGTACCGATGGTAAGGGCATGTTGAACAACTAGCCCAACACTCTCATCAGATTCAACTTCAGGCGAAATGGTGACCTTAAATGCAGCACCACTCTTGGCCTTTTTCGTTGACTCCTGTGAACGTGACTGACCTCTGACCTTCGCAAATTCCACACAGTCTCTCTTGAAATGGCCGACTTTGTGGCAAAAATGACACCTGAACCTTTTGGACCTGGCAGCAAGTGCTTCTTCACTACCAGATTCAGGTACACTCACACGACTCTTAATTTTCTTTTCTTCGTGCAGAAGGCGTTCTGTAACAATAGAGAATTCAGGTACTTTTGGACTGGCTTCGAGAGCTGTGACAATAACGTTGTAATTTTCTGGTAAACTGGCTAAGAGGTAGACTACACGATCTTCCTCCTTCACAGGTTCATCTATTACTGTAAGGGCATCAAAGATTTCAGTTAATGACTTGACATGATCCTGTACTGAGCCATCTTCTGCTAACTTCTGTGAAAACAATTTCCGCTTTAGCTCCAGCTTGTTCGCCCACGTGTTCCGCTGAAATTGATCAGCTAAAGCTTTCCACACTTCCTTAGGATCTTTCGGGTCTGCACCCAGAAGATAAAGAAGACTAGGATCGATCGCCAAGACTATAGTAGCCAAGGCCTTATCCCTTCTCTGAGCATACTTCGCTTGCTCACCAACTCCTTCTGGAGGGTTTTCCTCTCCGCTCACTATTCCCCACAGCCCTTCCCTAATTAATGCCATCTTACACTGGATTTTCCATGTAGCATAGTTCGAGCTGTTCAGCGGAGTCACCGTTGCGCCCTTCGATTCTGCCATTATCTGACTCTACCAGCAATGAGACCGCTACGACTGTTAGGTCACTGTCCTGGGCCCATAACCTGTTGGTTAATAGCTTTAATCAAGAGTATTTTTAGCCAGCATCAGAACCTGTTAAGGTGACGTCAGCCAAAAAGAAAACGAACGTATGATAATAGTTACGTAATTGATTGTGTTTATAAATAGATAGTGTATGCATGCATGATGATAGATAAGTTTCAATGAGACCACTTCACTGAAAGTGTTCGATAGTCAATATTTCAACAAAAAACTGGGTAGCTTACTGAAAAACTGGGTAGCTATATGTTATTTATTGGTGAGTGGAGACAGGATTAGTGAAAATTTGGGCATATAGTACTGTTATAATTGATCAATGGTTGTACATAGTCCCTCACCAGCTAGATGCATGGGTGGGAACTATTTCCCCCCCACCCCCCCCCCCCCCCCCCCCCCCCCCCCCCCCTAGAAATATCATATTTATGCCTACTCTGAGTAGTTGTGACACTACAATAGTAGAAAAGTAAAGAACTTAGTACTGTTTCAACGAGCTACCAACTTAATAACATCATCAAGTTAGAGACAGTGTTATTCAAATTAACTAATTTTTCTTTTGATATATCAGTTAGAAGTTTAGAAGAATAGTTTGCACAAGGTGATTTGAAGTGTTGCAGCCTTTCTTCTACAGGAAGACCACTGTATCAAAGGTAATATATTTAAAAAGGAATTAATATTGATATTACTTATTAATATAGTGAAAAAAAATGATGTGTGAGAGTAGAAATAACGAATGTAAGAATTGACATGAGCAATTAAAAAATTGCTTACTGCTATTGTAAATAACTTGCTAACTGTTTGTATTGTCTAGCTATCTAGCATGCTTGCCATTTGTACACAAGCATACTACTAGTTAACCCTCAGTGCACATGCATAGTAGTCATCCTGTCTGTTTGTCTGTTTGTCTGTCTATCATGTCATAATCACGTGAACATATAATTCTTGCAGCCAGCGGTGTAGTTCGCTTTATGCTTGGGGAAGTTAACGGAGTTGAAAGAAGCAAAGTTTCGCTTTGAAAATGTATATCAGTGAGTGCTTCTGGCTAGTTTAGCTTCTTCTCTTATGAAGACAGCATTTCCATGTACCATTTTCATTGGTCGAGCTATTTTGATGCCTCATTAAAATAGCTAACAGATTGCATGTTCTTTTGGAAGGAGATTTGTAATAGCTAGGTAGTGTTTAATAGCGCTGAGGGTTCGCACCTTTGGTGCTTCATTTATATGCTACCTCAATGGTTCTGCTGAATATTTGTTCACTTACTTGGATGCTAAACACAGCATAATACAGTGGCTTGACTACCAATTATCATTAGAGAACTAAATGACACTACTTAGTTTAATGAGTACTTTTTCTTTCACTATGTGAGGGTTTTAGTACTTGCTGTGAAACCATCAATATGTGTTCTTTGCTAGGAAGATGACTTCCAGTACAATTTAAACTAACCTCGTGCCACAAATAAATTTATATCTTTAATCTGATGCTTTCTTCTTCGTTAAAAGACAATGAAAGCTACTAACCCCAACATAACCACCACATGTACTAATTGATATTGTAAACTGAGTATGAAGTTGAAAACAATTAGAGACATTAAAGAAAGCTGTTTTATGCACATGCACACACAAAAACAAACAAAACAAAAAACAACATGTAACATACACAAGCATAAAACACATAGCATAGGATGAGCACAGGAAAGACACTTGCTTTGACCAAGTTGATACATTTATGGTTATCTTATTCACAAATTTGTATCATATCAGGATACTGGAATCCAAACAGATACACGAGTGCAATAAATTGTCCGTGAATAGGTACGGAGTTATGGTTTTAGTTTAAAAGCTAGTCAATTCAGAACAACAACATCATGACACCCTAGCAAATAGCTCCACCTTATCTTGCAGATGATAGACAAATAAACAAGCCATTAGTTAGGTCACTCAGTTAGTTGCACAGACAAATAGATGCAACAGACATGGCAAAGTAAATGCCAACAATGTTAGTTTTGTCACACACGGGCACTATCACTTTATGCTACACCTTAGCTTAGAAGATCACCCTCTCTTGTCAGTTTCAGTACAGCTGAAGGTCTAAGGACCGAAACGTCCTGAATTACATTATTATTCTTTTACTGCATTCAATTGCTGAATAATATTACTATATTTCTAATTTGTATGGACTTATTTGTATAGAAATGAGTTAACTCACATGTTTTCATGTGTCTCTTTCTGATGAGTATTAGTATCAAAATCCATACTGAGACTCCAAACACAAGCAAAAGAAAAGAGACCACAATAATAACGACCACACTCCTGTTCCAGCCAGTGGATTCTAGGATACATTAAATCCATGTATTATATTAATTTTATAATTTTGGGGTACAAATATTAACACTCATCCAGACATACTGTTTTGGCTGCTATCTGTTGGATCATCAGATTCAGAGAATATATACTGGATAGTATCGTCACCATCCAGAGTGGAGGTGCTCGGTGGTGGGCAGTTTGAATTGAGACAATTACTAATGTTGGTCTCACAAACAGGACCGGTGTAGCCAGCAAGACACACACACATGGAGCTGAAGGGATCCATAGCCACACACGCTCCTCCATTAACACAGGGTCCTGACTCACATGGATCAACAACTAAAAAAGTGGCAAATGTGGAGAGTCTCATGATTTAAAAATGTTGGATGTATTCTCTCCTTCTTCAAAAAAGTTTTATTACAAACACAGAATTAAAAGAAAATTTGGCTGTCACAACGGATTGAATAATGCACAAGCACTCAAGCAACTGAACTATGACAACCAATGGGCAACAAATTTTCTTTTTTTTAAATTAAAATTGTTATTAACCTTTTTGCATTCATTATGGGATTTCTCTAATAAGGCTTTTTTTCTTCCAAGTATGACAGAAAACTGGTTACTACCACTAAAGCCATGGAGTTCACCCAGAACTGTTTGGTTTATTATACTATATCTCTAAGTGAAAATAGCTAGCCACGGAGTTCACCCAGAACTGTTTGGTTTATTACACTATATCTCTAACTGAAAATAGCTACCCTTGGAAATTCATCAAATATCTTTTGTTGTCAATTTATCATTTATCAAAAAATTTTCATGATAAACAACAGAATGCTGACAAATTGAGTATTGTAATCTCACACAATGCATAGCTACTGATAAATGAAAACTTTTGCTACTAGATTAAGTCTCTTGCCACATGTTTTTAAATTATTTCAAATTAATTGCATGCGATATATTAAATTTTGATTGTCTGAGTGACAGCAGATCAATTTGATAAATAAAACATTTTGTTTAATGTGTAGATCCACTAATATAAAAAATAGTAAATTACCTTGAGTACAATTCTCCCCTGTGTAACCATAGTTACAAACGCATGTGTAGCCATTGACATGGTCCTCACAGGTACTGTTTCCAAGGCAGTAATTCTCAGCACATTCATCTATTTCTATAGAGCAGTTCTTGCCAGTGTATCCCGGTAGACAAGAGCAGAAAAAGTCAGCCAGCAAGTCCTACAGATGTCAAAAGCAAGGTGTAAATATTATAGCTATAATTCCATTAATGTAGAAAGCTTACAGTACAGTTGCCAAAGTTTCCGCATGGATCAGGAAAGCAATCATTAGAGTCTGTTTTAAATACGTACAAAAGGTTTTACATTTCTAAATATCAAATACTATAATTAATTACTTTCAAGACAATCCTGTCCCTCGTATCCAGGCAAACATTGCTTGGAGCCATTGTCAGTATTGCAAGTGTAATGTCCTCGGGTATCATCATCTGCTGGAATGCAGTATGTGTTGCAGCTTATATTATAATAGTTTGGTTGACAGACCCTCTGGAACTGTACTGTCATTGTGACTCTGGTTCTGGAACCTGTGACAGTCATTACTGGACTTAAACTAGAATTAGTCAAGGATCCTCTAATGAAAATGTCATCCAGAGGATCATCAGGACTAACTTCATCTCTATCAAATGCATTTACAAGTAGTAAAAATGAAACCTAAAAAGAATATCAAGAACAACAACAACAACAACAACAACAAAATAACAGAACATGGAAATCCAAACCACCATTGCAATCTTACAGGCCATGGCTGATCTGATAAGATATTTCTTCTTCCAGTCTGTTGGTGTAATGGAGTTGTATTGCTACCTAGTTGGCATAATCGCGTGCTCTCCGAATTTCTAAGACAAAAACGAGAGAAATATGTTTCGCAGTTACTATTAAATAGAGTATCGCAGGAGCCCTGGGTGGAGTGGCTTCTAACGTATAGAGTAAAGCTGAAAACTCGCTTCAATAAAAGGTAAGAGTAAAGCTGATATAAATATTGATAACATTTCTGACTTGAAAAATGGAACACGTTGGGCTTTAGTTTCTGGCGTTTATAGTCGCGGCCAGTGACGTCATAAATTAGACGATCCTAAAAACTTAGTAATTCAGAAGTTTACTCTCGTTGTAAGTAGTAGCTACACGATATAATTACAATAATATAGTGTGATGTCTTTCATTCAGCTTAAGACAAGCGAGGGACAGAAGACTGACAAACTACTGACATGTCTATTCAGAAGAGTGTCAGCATAATAAACATGACCTTCTACAAGAATTGTCTTACTGGGATCAGGACAAGATTTTTTTACTGATAATGTGTACAGTCGAACTTCCGAATAAAGGACAAAATGGGAACAGTTTTGTCCATTGTTGAGAAGCTGTCCCTTCCCGGAAACCATCACTTTTCGACTGTTTATCTAATATTTGATTGAACAAAGTGTATTAGATTATATGAATTGAGTGAAAAATAAATAAATAAAAATAATAGAACATAGTATACTGGAAATCACATCAATTAGTCTGTTTTAACAATGAAAATTTTTTAAGTTCACAATACTGTTTATAGTTGGTCCTTACTCTCTGGCTTCTTTTATGTGGTCATGATGCTCTAAATATGAGCTTACATATTCCAATTGCTTCTTTGAAGCTCTTCAACTTTGTTGAAGGAAAAGACAAATGGGTTGTCACCATCATTATCATCTTCTCCTGTTGATTAAAAAAGCTGGATTCCCTATCTCAGTCATTTATGGAGCTATTTGACGGAGGTTAAAAGTACAATAACTGAATTTCATTCGGGAAGTTAGAGCAAGGGGTCGCTAAAATATCACACTTATATTATGCACACCGAGTACGTTGTGCAAGCACAACTTGCCCTCTAGGTCCATCCTTTTCCCGCTTTAGCGATTGGTAAAAATCTGGCTACGCGTGATTGGACTGCGGGTTAGAAATACACTTCATCTACCACCTCTGTGGACCCGAGATAGAACTTGTTGATTCATTAAAATTGTCTGAACTGTAGTAAATTTTGATTTAAGTGAAACACTTTTTGTATGGTGTAGCAATAGTGGGAATTCTGTTCTGTCCGTTGTCCGGAACTCGGAAGGTCCGCATCTCGGAAGCTCCTAATATACAATGTTCAATAGGAAATCCATCCGTAGTTTTGTCCGCTGTATCGTGGTTGTCCGTTTTTCGGAAGGTCCGTTGAACGAGGTCCGACTGTATCTTTATCTAAAGCTTTGGAACCTGGTGGCTAAATATAGTTAAATATGTACTTGATGACATTAATAATACTAATAAAACAGCAACAATAAATAATAATAGTAGTAGTAGTAATAATAATAATAATAATAATAATAATAATAATAATAGTAATAATAATAATAATAATAGTAATGTTAACAGTAATAATAATAGTAATAACATTATTATTAATAGTAATAATAGTAATAATAATAATAATAATAATAAATAATAGTAATAATAATAATAATAATAATAATAATAATAATAATAATAATAATAATAATAATAATAATAATAATAATATAATAATAAAAGTTATGAGCAGTGGCAACACAATCCAAGATGGCCACAGCATTTCCCCATTGCAAGAGAGGGACCCTTGGGTCAACCACTCCTGAAGAGCCCATGACCAATGGCTGGACAAAGTGGTCAGTACTCGATTTTTGTAGGATGTGGCAAAGGTGTTAGGACACGTTGCATACCAGACCAGTAGATGACCAGACTGTCATGGCCGGCACCCAGTCTTCCCATTTACCATCAGATGTCAGAAGGCCAGGTGGCTTAAATCTTAAAGAGACACCATCTGCTGAGAGTTAAGCATTGTATGATATCATTCTTGTATCTGACTTTAAAAAAACATCACTTTTTCTCTTCCATTGTTTTTTCTTTCTCATACATATTAGTATTCTGATATTTTTTTCTTTCCCAAAATAACAAATTTTTAATTCAAATGCATACCATTTATAACAAATCTTCAGTACATACCTAGCAAGAATGTACCCAAGCTATTTTCTAAAACTGTCATTTGAGTTCAAATTCAAATTTAAATCACTATCAATGTTGGCAAATTACACACCATGCTTGAATATGGGCATTCAGTTAACTAATTTTATACTACAAGAAAAAGATTCAGAGGAAGAGATGTATGTACTGATGTTGAGCTGATGTGTGGTGGGATGCATGAAGGGTCTAATGAATGCTATGGTGATTTGTTTCTATATATAAATTCAGCAAAAGGAAGAAATCTAATAGTATATGTCATCATTGCCTTCTTCACCTACTCGAGAACTGCCCACACAACCAGAAGAAGAGACATCGTGGGTATCAGTTGTCAGTTGAAGCAGTGAATGCAGCTGTATTGTGTGCATCCTTGTTGCTACTCTGACTAGGTGAACCAAAGCCTTCATTTTGATACTGCTCTTTCGATTTTTTGAGATGCTGTGTACTGAAGTCCAGTTTGTTGTAACATTTGTTTGGCACTGGAGATGAAGAAGGTAACATCTCCTCATAAACCACTGGAATGTTTTCCAGTGGTACATCATACTCACTTGATGAGTTAAGGCCAACAACTTCCATGTTGTATAGAGGATTTCTAAGCTCATGTAGAGATTCACTTGGAGATGATGCTCCTTGTAATGTAGGTTTTTCATCACTGTCACAAAGCTTGGCTGGCTCATCAGATTTAGCTGAAAAACTGGGTACATCAAATTGAACTTCTTTTTGAATACCTGCAGGTGGGATAGAGGAGGATTAAATTAGCCACTCTTTAGGATTAAATTAGCCACTCTTTAAATCCCACCTTCAGTGTGCACTAAACACATTTCAAATTTAGAAATCATATACATATTATTTTGATATGGGAACAAACTGTCTGTGCTGTAAATGCAATTACTGCACAACTTATAATAAAAAAAGAATTGCTCAGGCTATGCTCAAGATTGTTAATAAAGTGATGTCCTGATGTCCAGTAACCTCATTGGAGCTTTGAATCTAATATTTCATAATCATTACGGAGAAACTTGGTGAGCAAGATACAATTAGTAAAGCCTAGTGAAAACTGGGTAGCTATAAGTTTAGTTTGCGTAAGGTGATTTGAAGTGTTGCAGCCTTTCTTCTACAGGAAGACCATTATATCAAAGGTAATATATTTAAAAAGGAATTAATAATGATATAGTGAAACAAATGTGATGTGTGAGAGTAGAAATGATGAATATAAGAATTTACATTAGCAATTAAACAATTACTTACTGCTATGTAAATACCTTGATAACTGTTCGTATTGTCTAGGCTATCTAGCATGCTTGCCATTTGTACACAAGCATACCACTTGTTTGTATGTAAGTTTAGTACATAGCCAGTTAGACATAAAACTAAGAAATACTTGCTTTTAACCCTTTCACAGCTGAATTGTCAAGGAAATTGTTTTTGTTAAACCTTGTCTTAAAAATGTATATATACAAAGAAGAAAAAAAAGAAAAAAGAACTGCATATAGATAATCATCATGCCAACTGCTTTGTTTCTAAAGCTGTAGTCAAGCTCCTTGATTGCTTCACAAAGCAGCTCTCTCTTTGTTGTTGAATGAATTCTGTAGGCATAAGTATCTTCTGCACCTTCTGGTATACTGGATTCACCATATAAAATGCTGAAAATTCTGTTAATCCAGGTCTACTACCTCAACAATTGACTGCCTGGAGGCCATTTTGAAGTAAGTAGAAGCTCAGACTCCGAAAGCTACCTCAATGTTTGTGCTGCAGCCTTAGAGATACTGCCGCAAAGTGATTGAACATCATTTACTAACGATTGAACTAACTTCTGGAGGCTATAGCATTTGAGTGAGGCAATACAGATGGGAATAACCAACAATTTTCCTGAGGCATTACTATAACACTTGAAAATATAGTTATTGGCATACCTCTGGTTTGTTCAGATACAGAAGTTGATACATTTATGGTTATCTTATTCACAAATTTGTATCATATCAGGATACTGGAATCCAAACAGATACACGAGTGCAATAAATTGTCCGTGAATAGGTACGGAGTTATGGTTTAGTTTAAAAGCTAGTCAATTCAGAACAACAACATCATGACACCCTAGCAAATAGCTCCACCTTATCTTGCAGATGATAGACAAATAAACAAGCCATTAGTTAGTCACTCAGTTAGTTGCACAGACAAATGGATGCAACAGACATGGCAAAGTAAATGCCAACAATGTTAGTTTTGTCACACACGGGCACTATCACTTTATGCTACACCTTAGCTTAGAAGATCACCCTCTCTTGTCAGTTTCAGTACAGCTGAAGGTCTAAGGACCGAAACGTCCTGAATTACATTATTATTCTTTTACTGCATTCAATTGCTGAATAATATTACTATATTTCTAATTTGTATGGACTTATTTGTATAGAAATGAGTTAACTCACATGTTTTCCTGTGTCTCTTTCTGATGAGTATTAGTATCAAAATCCATACTGAGACTCCAAACACAAGCAAAAGAAAAGAGATCACAATAGTAACTACCACACTCCTGTTCCAGCCAGTGGATTCTAGGATACATTAAATCCATGTATTATATTAATTTTATAATTTTGGGGTACAAAATATTAACACTCATCCAGACATACTGTTTTGGCTGCTATCTGTTGGATCATCAGATTCAGAGAATATATACTGGAAAGTATCGTCACCATCCAGAGTGGAGGTGCTCGGTGGTGGGCAGTTTGAATTGAGACAATTACTAATGTTGGTCTCACAAACAGGACCGGTGTAGCCAGCAAGACACACACACATGGAGCTGAAGGGATCCATAGCCACACACGCTCCTCCATTAACACAGGGTCCTGACTCACATGGATCAACAACTAAAAAAGTGGCAAATGTGGAGAGTCATGATTTTAAAATGTTGGATGTATTCTCTTCTTCTTCAAAAAAGTTTTATTACAAACACAGAATTAAAAGAAAATTTGGCTGTCACAACGGATTGAATAATGCACAAGCACTCAAGCAACTGAACTATGACAACCAATGGGCAACAAATTATCTATTTTTTTAATTAAAATTGTTGTTAAAATAGCTAGCCACGGAGTTCACCCAGAACTGTTTGGTTTATTATACTATATCTCTAACTGAAAATAGCTACCCTTGGAAATTTGTCAATCTATCATTTATCAAATTTTTTTCATGATAAACAACAGAATGCTGACAAATTGAGTATTGTAATCTCACACAATGCATAGCTACTGATAAATGAAAACTTTTGCTACTAGATTAAGTCTCTTGCCACATGTTTTTAAATTATTTCAAATTAATTGCATGCGATATATTAAATTTTGATTGTCTGAGTGACAGCAGATCAATTTGATAAATAAAACATTTTGTTTAATGTGTAGATCCACTAATATAAAAAATAGTAAATTACCTTGAGTACAATTCTCCCCTGTGTAACCATAGTTACAAACGCATGTGTAGCCATTGACATGGTCCTCACAGGTACTGTTTCCAAGGCAGTAATTCTCAGCACATTCATCTATTTCTATAGAGCAGTTCTTGCCAGTGTATCCCGGTAGACAAGAGCAGAAAAAGTCAGCCAGCAAGTCCTACAGATGTCAAAAGCAAGGTGTAAATATTATAGCTATAATTCCATTAATGTAGAAAGCTTACAGTACAGTTGCCAAAGTTTCCGCATGGATCAGGAAAGCAATCATTAGAGTCTGTTTTAAATACGTACAAAAGGTTTTACATTTCTAAATATCAAATACTATAATTAATTACTTTCAAGACAATCCTGTCCCTCGTATCCAGGCAAACATTGCTTGGAGCCATTGTCAGTATTGCAAGTGTAATGTCCTCGGGTATCATCATCTGCTGGAATGCAGTATGTGTTGCAGCTTATATTATAATAGTTTGGTTGACAGACCCTCTGGAACTGTACTGTCATTGTGACTCTGGTTCTGGAACCTGTGACAGTCATTACTGGACTTAAACTAGAATTAGTCAAGGATCCTCTAATGAAAATGTCATCCAGAGGATCATCAGGACTAACTTCATCTCTATCAAATGCATTTACAAGTAGTAAAAATGAAACCTAAAAAGAATATCAAGAACAACAACAACAACAACAACAACAAAATAACAGAACATGGAAATCCAAACCACCATTGCAATCTTACAGGCCATGGCTGATCTGATAAGATATTTCTTCTTCCAGTCTGTTGGTGTAATGGAGTTGTATTGCTACCTAGTTGGCATAATCGCGTGCTCTCCGAATTTCTAAGACAAAAACGAGAGAAATATGTTTCGCAGTTACTATTAAATAGAGTATCGCAGGAGCCCTGGGTGGAGTGGCTTTTAACGTATAGAGTAAAGCTGAAACTCGCTTCAATAAAAGGTAAGAGCAAAGCTGATATAAATACTGATAACATTTCTGACTTGAAAAATGGAACACGTTGGGCTTTAGTTCTGGAGTTTGGTTTATTGGCGAGCGAGCGAAGCGAGCGAGACACTTACAGGGGTAACACAATCTACAGTCCCGCAGTACAGTTCTTATCAAAGAACTCATTTCATTGGTTAATCAAATCATGTGACCAATTATAGCGCCGCGCGAGGGAATGACAGGTGATGTTGATGGTGATCTATCAGAATCCAAACATATGTATACGCTTTGGTGGAGGAACAGCAGTGGAAGATGTGGATGAAACCCTCTTGATTATGTTCCCTGAAGCAACATTGCACTGAAAGCTCGAAATATAGCCTTTTACAGTGTCCTTCAATCTAGGGGCTAGGGCTTCAGAAGTTTACTCTCGTTGTAAGTAGTAGCTACACGATATAATTACAATAATATAGTGTGATGTCTTTCATTCAGCTTAAGACAAGCGAGGGACAGAAGACTGACAAACTACTGGTATGTCTATTCAGAAAGAGAGTCAGCATAATAAACATGACCTTCTACAAGAATTTTATACTCGGATCAAGACAAGACTTTTTTACTGATAATGTGTATCTTATCTGAAGCTTTGGAACCTGGTGGCTAAATATAGTTAAATATGTACTTGATAACAATAATACTAATAAAACAGCAACAATAAATAATAATAGTAGTAGTAATAATAATAATAATAATAATAGTAATAATAATAATAATAGTGATAAACAGTAATAATAATAGTAATAAGTAATAGTTAGAGCATAAGCGCTTAGGTACTGGTGGATTTAGTGCACTGAAGCCCAAGGGCCGTAGACCCGTGTGCGCACTAAATCCACCAGTACCTAAGCGCGCATGCTCTAACTATTTTAGATCCCGTTTACGCATGCCCAGTTGCCACTAGCAACTTTGTTTATCAGCATTTTCGCAGAAATGGCTAAAGGCAAAAAATAGTGCACACTTACCAAGTTAGTACACCTAGTAACAATATAGCAACGGGAACTAATATAGTAATAATAATAATAATAATAATAATAATAGTAATAGTAATAATAATAATAATAATGATAATAATAATAATAATAATAATAATAATAATAATAAAAGTTATGAGCAGTGGCAACACAATCCAAGGTGGCCACAGCATTTCCCCATTGCAAGAGAGGGACCCTTGGGTCAACCACTCCTGAAGAGCCCATGGCCAAAGGACAAAGTGGTCAGTACTGTATTGGTTAAGTGGACATGTTTCATACTAATGCTCCTCCCACCGCATATTCAGCCTCACAGCCAGCTTCAGAGACTCGATCTTTGTAGGACGTGGCAAAGGTGTTAGGACACGTTGCATACCAGACCAGTAGATGACCAGACTGTCATGGCCGGCACCAGCAGTCTTCCCATTTACCATCAGATGTCAGAAGGCCAGGTGGCTCAAATCTTAAAGAGACACCATCTATTCTGATATTTTTTCTTTCTCAAAATAACCAAATTTTAATTCAAATGCATAACGTTTATAACAAATCTTCAGTACATATCCACCTAGCAAGAATGTACCCAAGCTATTTTCTAAAACTGTCATTTGAGTTCAAATTCAAATTTAAATCACTATCAATGTTGGCAAATTACACACCATGCTTGAATATGGGCATTCAGTTAACTAATTTTATATGTGTGTATGTTTCACATTCTTCAGCTGGGAACACTGCTTGCCAGTACTTGTTTTACCGAAGTTTACTGTAAATTTACTGCATAGTTTACCGTGTGGTAAACTCTAATTCTGGAACAAACTACAAACCATATGTACAGCTTCCTATGTTTACTCATGTTTTACCAATCCAGTGTAATTTTTGTTCCAGAATAAGAGTTTACTACATAGTTTCCTCTCAAGCACACTACAGATTTTCCAGCAGTACACTTAAGTAAATCATATGCCTGAAGGCAGTGGAATGGGTCACAGATACCTATTGTAGAGTGACTTCTAACTACAATATTAAAAGAAAAATGTGCTTCAATACAAAGAAAAAAATTAACTTGATAAGATAATAAAGATCATTTCTACTATAGTCCCAATATATAACTGCAGATCTTTCTCTATTCCCAGGCAAAGGAGACAACTTATACTAACGCTGCATTCACTTTCTCGAAATCGCGTGACAATTCTAATGCGTACATTCTGCGTGAATTCCTTGCGCGACTACTTGCGCTACAAAATTTATCAATACTATACGTGGTAGAAAAAGGGCCTTCATTCTTTAAACTGCTAGCTATTACCCTAAATTGTACCAAAATGATTTTGACTTTCAATAATTACTCCTTCTCAAATTCATGATGCTAATGCCAACACACCTATAGATTTACTTAAATAAGTGCTGTATTCAGACTACATTCATATTTAATCTTTCAATTTCTACAACAAAAAGCAGATAAATACACCGTATTTACATATAATATTTTCAATGATGTTGTAACTGTCCATAGCCCTGTTGATCAGTATCTGACAAATGATGAGTTGGTTTTATGCAGTGAATTTCATGATCTAATTGGCTGTAAGTAGTTCCTTCTTCATGTTTATTTGCTAGTGAACAGCTTTCATGGGAAGAATTGTTGTCTACAGTTTCGTAAAACACTTCTCCTTTGGATGCATCAACAGAAATAAGAGTTGGAGTATCATATCCAGGATGCTCAGTTGGTAAAGGATCATCACTAGAAGATAACAGGAGTGATGAACTTGATGGTCTAGGAGCACTATAAATAGGAAGCGCTGTTGTTGTTCCTGTGCCATACAAAGGGTTTTTCAATTCCTTGCCACCTTTGATGCTGAGATCGAGGCTGTTATAAGATATGTTGGGTGAAGTCAATATCTTGGGTGAGGCTTCTGTGGTGGGTTGTTCGTAAATTGCTTCTTTATGAATTTTTTCTTCATGGGTTCCATTGGTGTGATATTGCAAGTCTGCTAAGTTGTATAAAGAGTTCTCACACTCGTGAAGCGATCCAGTAGGTGATATTGGAGATGACGATATGCTATGATCTGTTGTTATTCCGTACAGTGGATTGGATTCTACCTCTTCTGATTTAGAAGGAGAAGAGACATATTCATTTCTTGAGAATCGTCTTGTTAGCACTGCAATAGCAACAAAAAAAAAAAAAAACAAAAAAAAAAAAGTAAATCAATAAATTATTTCCTATAATGCTATTTTTTTAAATCTTGTAATCCTAGCATACAATTCTATAAATTATACCTATGGTGCTCAAAATCTATAGAAATATTTAAATGAAAGCATTTAAAGCTTTAATATACGCCACATTTCAATGATTAGCTGTTTTGATGAATTGCTTTAGTCAGTATCAGCTATTTTGCCAAACAGTACCAGTCAACTATCCTGGTTTGGTCGGGATGGTTCCGATTAATTCCTGGATCCCACCCAATATAATAAATTCTATTTTAAAAATCCATTCCTCTAGCAGTCACACATGTCAGGTTGATTTCAATACATTTTCCATTGCATAGATCCATGGGACTTTTTTATTGTCCCATGGGACGACCGACTGCATTACTGGATAACACTCTAGCCCTGCCCCCCAGCATCAATGGGGTTATGAGGAGTTTCGCCTCCCATTTTGGATGTACCAGTCATGTGACTACAAACATAAAGGCTAGCATGACTATTCAACCACAAGGAAAAGTTCCCTGCAGTGAAAGTTACAAATCTAATGGAGCACCAAAGGTACGAACCCTCAGCACTATTAAACACTACCTAGTTATTACAAGTAATTCAATATTTTTAGCTTAGCTAGTAGCATTAAAATTTTTGATATAATATTCACAAAACGTTTCGGCTCGTAAGCCTTCTTCAGCCTGGCTAACAGAAGCATTAATTATACAGAGCCTCTAGGCTAACAGGAACATCAATTATACAGAGCCTCTAGGCTAACAGAAGCATTAATTATACAGAGCCTCTAGGCTAACAGGAACATTAATTATACAGAGCCTCTAGGCTAACAGGAGCATTAATTATACAGAGCCTCTAGGCTAACAGGAGCATTAATTATACAGAGCCTCTAGGCTAACAGAAGCATTAATTATACAGAGCACCAACACCACCTCAAATTTAGACAAAGGCCTCGAGCTCAATTCTACGTGGACTCCGTTCCTACAAGAACTTTAGCGTCAATTGACCCATGGCTACGTGCATTTTTATCGTTGACAATTTTGTTTTATTTTATTTTATTTGAAACGGTCATACCCCTCACCTCACAACTGAAGAAGGCTTACGAGCCGAAACATTTTGTGAATATTATATCAAAAATTTTAATTCTACTAGCTAAGCTAAAAATATTGAATTACTAGAAATAGAGTAGCAATGAAAATCTACGACATTAGTTATTACAATATAATCTCCTTCCAAAAGAACAAGCAATCTGTTAGCGTAGCGCCCCGACTTTGCCCCTCTGGACTTACCAGGTTCCAGACTTGCTTTTATTCTTACCGGAGTAACTTCACAATACAAACAATGCTTCTTCTATAAAGTAGCATAATGTTAGTATTGCTACTAATAAATACAATGGAGCTTTCAACCGCTGAACAGGAGCTCCCCGCACCTCAATTATCGCTTGGGGCACCCGATTATCGGCCGCCCGTAGACTTTGTATACCGGCATTATCGGCCTCTCCAACTCTCTTTGTTACGGAGTCGTCACGAAGAAAAACTATGCTAGGAGGTCCCAATGGTATAAATCAGGCTGAAAACCCTTTACCATAAAAATTTCACGATTTTCTTATGTGTAGAAAAAAAGTTATTTTAAGGTATTTTTATATGGTACATAACAAGAAGACTTATAAGAAAATGAGAAAAAATGAGTTATTATGGGATTGAATTTTGTATTAGCACAAGAGAAAAATTTGGTGATGAAATGAGACAAGAAAATGTTATAATTTTATTTAGCACAACGGACAAAGATAAGTAAGATCTGGACCAGGTCTCGTTCCATGAACCACACGGCCACTGAACCTATCCTTCAAAGTAGACAAAAGCACACCATGCTGTTCTGCTGCAGCAGTTCTAGACATACCTTTGTTAACGGATTCTATAGCTTCGAGCATTTGTTCTTCACTGTACTGCATACGAAGAATGGAGGAGCGACCTGAATTTTCTCCCGGAGACTTTTTCAATGATTCTTTTGACTTTGCCTGACGAAAACCTCTCTTCTTTTTGTTTGGCATAGCTGTAATAAGTGCAAAATGCTGCTAACAAATTGTAGCGAAAAATGGCATTACTTTGCCGACACAGCAAAATAATCGGAATTCCGTTACATTTCAGTCCCGTAACCGGAGTTTTGTTACATTTTTTCCATGGGAGATAATCGGTGGCGGACGATAATCAAGGAATTACGCTAGCTACTTTAGGGGGTGTTACCCATAAAGGCTGGTACCTACGCGGAGCTGAAAGCTTCGTGTTTTCTCAACAATTTGCCCAAAATTTAAAAAAAGTAGTACAGTAAAAGGTTCTAAATCTTCGTCCAGAGTAAGTTCATATTTAAATCAACTGTTAATTGTCAGTAATCTCCAAAATCAGAGCGTGACAGACAGACAGACAGGATGACTACTATACGAAAATTTCCCATGGGACTATTCTATTGTCCCATGTAACCATCAACGGTGTTACTGGACAACACTCCTCCTATTTTCTAAAGTAGCGTAATTCCTTGATTATCGTCCGCCACCGATTATCGCCCACGGAAAAAATGTAACGGAACTCCGGTTACGGGACTGAAATGTAACGGAATTCCGATTATTTTGCTGTGTCGGCAAAGTAACGCCATTTTTCGCTACAATTTGTTAGCAGCATTTTGCACTTATTACAGCTATGCCAAACAAAAAGAAGAGAGGTTTTCGTCAGGCAAAGTCAAAAGAATCATTGAAAAAGTCTCCGGGAGAAAATTCAGGACGCTCCTCCGCTCCTCGTATGCAGTACAGTGAAGAACAAATGCTCAGAGCTATAGAATCTGTTAACAAAGGTATGTCTAGAACTGCTGCAGCAGAACAGCATGGTGTGCCTTTGTCTACTTTGAAGGATAGGTTCAATGGCCGTGTGGTTCATGGAACGAGACCTGGTCCCAGATCTTACTTATCAAAAGATGAAGAAGGAGAGCTCTCTGACTTTCTACTGGAATGTGCAAAAATTGGATACGGAAAAACAAGAAGGGATGTTAAATGTATTGTGGAGTCTTACCTTCAAGCCAGAAAAAACAAACCTGATGATTTCAATCTTAGCAATGGGTGGTGGACAAATTTCCTCAAGAGAAATCCTCAACTTCGTCTTCGGGCAGGAGATGCGACAGTGAATGTTCGTATGGATGCCTTGACCAGGAGCAATTTAGATTACTATTTTGGTTTATTAAAGAATGAATTTGAGAAGTACAATTTTTATGGACACCCAGAAGCAATCTATAACATGGATGAGACAGGTATGCCTCTAGAACCACGACCACCGAAAGTAATAGCAAAAAAGGGACAGAAGAAGGTACGGTACAGAACTTCTGGAACCAAAGCTCAAGTAACAGTAGTTGGATGTGGTAGTGCAACCGGTCAGATATTGCCACCATTTATAATTTTTGCAGCAAAGCAGATTAATCCCCAGTGGTGCACTGATGAAGTCTCTGGCACTCGTTATGCAGTGAGTGACAATGGGTGGATTGACCAAGAGCTATTCCAGTTTTGGTTGGACGAGCACTTTCTTTCAAACGTTACACCACATCGTCCTATCCTACTGTTATTGGATGGTCATAGTTCCCATTTTAAACCAACTTCCATTGAGTATGCAAAGAAAAAAGGTGTCGTCATTTTTTGTTCCCTCCGCACACCACCCATGAATGTCAACCTCTGGATGTGAGTCTGTTTGGTTCATTGAAGGCAAGATGGAGAAATGAGTGCCACAAATTCTATCGCAAAAACCCTGGTCTCGTTATAAATAAGTTCAACTTCTGCTCAATATTTAAAAAAGCATGGCTGTTAGCTGTAATTCCTGCTAATTTGTGTAGTGGATTTAAGAAGACAGGAGTATTTCCCTTTAACCCTAATGCTATTCAACCCACTAGTAAGTCTTTGTTTAGCATAAAAAACCGTTGTAATTATTATTATTATCATTATTATTATTTTATTGGTTATTATTATTGTGACATTATTAGCTATTATTATTATTTCATTATTATTATTTTATTATTATTATTATTATTTTATTGTTTTTTTATTATTATTATTATTGTAACATTATTAGCTATTATTATTATTTCATTATTATTATTATTATTTTATTATTATTATTTTATTGTTTTTATTATTATTATTATTGTAACATTATTAGCTATTATTATTATTTCATTATTATTATTATTATTATTACTATTATTATTATTAATATTATTTTATTGTATTTTATTATTATTGTAACATTATTAGCTATTATTATTATTGTTATTATTAGGTGTTTGTAACACCTATTGTTGATCCTTCAGCTATGTGTGTGTGCATATATGTTTGTGTGTGCATATATTTGTCGTACAGGTAATAACATTACAGAAGAAGAAGAAGAAGAAGCTTCTAATGCACTTCAAGCAGATAATCCTGATGATGCTGAGCTTGATTCTGATTTGGAGATGTATAGTGTTTTGGAGTCTGGGGCGAACGAGTCAATTATCGACATTGCATTGAACAATGAAGTGAGTTTTTCTGTGGAGGAGGAGTTTAAGTTTGCACAGTGGTTTGAAGAACAATATGACTTACCAAATTCGAGGTATGACTCTTGGTTGAAGATCAATCATCCAAATGCATGTGTTACAGAAGTTCCGGATAGTGTGCCTGGAACCCCAATTCTTTTTTCTGAGTCTGATTCAAGTGACAGATCTTTATGTGCTTCTCCAGTAAACTATCTGGTGGTATCTTCAAGTCCTCCAGTGCCGTCTACATTGTCCTCCACTTCTTCTGGTCCTCCTTCATCTTCCAGTCCTCCAGTGTCGTCTACAGTGATCTCCACTTCTTCTGGTCCTCCTTCATCTTCCAGTCCTCCAGTGTCGTCTACAGTGATCTCCACTTCTTCTGGTCCTCCTTCATCTTCCAGTCCTCCAGTGTCGTCTACAGTGATCTCCACTTCTTCTGGTCCTCCTTCATTTTCCAATCCTCCAGTGTCGTCTACAGTGATCTCCACTTCTTCTAGTCCTCCTTCATTTTCCAGTCCTCGAGTAAATTCTACAGTGACCTCCACTGTAATTTCTTCCTGTTGGCCTCAGACCACATCTTTTTCTAGTTTTCCAGTAACCTCTACCTACTCCTCACCTCCTTCAGTGACTTCACCTTCATCCTGTAGTTCTCAAGCAAACACTTCCAGAGTTTCGGGAATTTCTCCAAACACTTCCTCTCACGGCAGCACTTCCTGTAATTTGCTCGGGCGTACTTCACCATTGTCAAGTTTTCTTACACTTCCCACTTCATCTGGGTCAAGCAAACTAAAGAAAACAGGAAAAGCTAGAGTCCTCACTAGTGATGAATGCTTAAAGATATTGAAAGAGAAGGAAAGGAAAAAACAAGAAGAAGCTGAAAACAAAGAGAAACGACGCCTGGAAAATTTGGAAAAGAAAAGATTAAAAGAAGTGGAAAAGAAAAGGAAAAGTGAAGAATTGGCAAAAAAGCGGGCCGAAAGAAAAGCAGTAAAAGAAGCTAAAGAGATGGAGAAAGCAGCGAAGAAAGCATCAAAGGAAAAGGCCAAAAGTGCAACAGACACAGTTGCTACAAGGTGTTCAGTGATGGTAGAAAATGAAGACACTAGAAGAGGATCAAAGAGGCAGGCACAAGACATAGTCAGTTCTAGAAGGACTAAGAAGACAAGATTGATTCTACAGTTTTTTCAGACATTTGTTGTGTCTGTCTTGGAAATTATGATGACGACGCTGGTACAGATCGCCAATGGCTTCAATGTAAGTGTGACAGGTGGATACATGAAGACTGCATTGATTATGAAGATTCTAGTTCGAGTGATCGTCTTTGTCCGTTGTGCTAAATAGAATTATAACATTTTCTTGTCTCATTTCATCACCAAATTTTTCTCTTGTGCTAATACAAAATTCTATCCCATAATAACTCATTTTTTCTCATTTTCTTATGTCAAAGTCTTCTTGTTATGTACCATATAAAAAAATACCTTAAAATAACTTTTTTTCCACACGTAAGAAAATCGTGAAATTTTTATGGTAAAGGGTATTCAGCCTGATTTATACGTTCATTGGGACCTCCTAGCATAGTTTTTCTTCGTGACGACTCTGTAACAAAGAGAGTTGGAGAGGCCGATAATGCTGGTATACAAAGTCTACGGGCGGCCGATAATCGGGTGCCCCAAGCGATAATTGAGGTGCGGGGAGCTCCTGTTCAGCGGTTGAAAGCTCCATTGTATTTATTAGTAGCAATACTAACATGATGCTACTTTATAGAGCAAGCATTGTTTCTATTGTGAAGTTACTCCAGTAAGGATAAAAGCAAGTCTGGAACCTGGTAAATCCAGAGGGGCAAAGTCGGGGCGATAATCGAGGACTTACGCTAATATGGAATTTTACATACCAATTTTTAGCTATCTTTCAAGAGTAATTTCCAGATACACAAAAATATGCTGAAAATGTTTCAGCACACCAATACTGCTTTTGGCACTCCTTAAATGCTTTTTCATTAAAAAAATGCTGGAATCATAATATAAAATCACTTTTTGAATGATTTGTACTCTACCATATCAGATGATACGAATATCACTCCACTACAATAGCCTTGTTTTAATTAACACATTAATTAATATACCACAGTATCCCATTACTTCTTGCCATTCTAGCTGTATTCCCTGTCAACAGGTTAAAAAAATGCTGCTGTAACCTCTTCAAATAAGAATTATAAATTGTAAAGTCTTGTCAATAATTATGATCTCAGCAAGGTAAGACATTATTATTATAAAACAAAATGATCTACGTAATAATATGATTGTCAGTAACAACAACGACGATGGTGTGTGTATTCATGAAAGTTCATGAGCTGAGTTAAGTTGGTAAAGTGGTCATTACCTGAATCGGTAGCAGTGTCAAGTTCGACAAAGAAAAAGAGAGAGTGAAAAAAAAAGAGGTACTTACACCTTGAATTTGAACCCACGTCCCTCAACTTAGCAGGGTCACACACCTACCACCAAACCATCAGGAACTAGCAGCTTTATGCTTCTTAGAGTGCATTTGTAGTCTATTGTATCCTCTCTTTTTTCCTTGGTCTTTCCATGTCTACCCCCGTTCTATAAAAACTGAACATTGAGTGTTTGTATTCACGAATAATTGAATTGCTGAGATGAGTTGGAAAAGAGCATTTCTCCTACAGTAGCTAACCAGAAATCATGGGAAGAAAGCCAAAGAAGCAGGAGAATGTAAAAGTCAAGAAAAATAGAATCAGGTGAGAAAAGGCTGACCGATGTAACTATAAGAAAGAAATACACGGAAAGGACAGAGATACTGAAGAACAGGAGAGACAGACAGAAGAGAAGGGAATCCATGAGCTGAAGAGAAGAATAAAATAACAACAACAAATGGCTCAAGAAGAAAGAGAGCAGGAGAGGGGAACCATAAAATACCTTATGCTACTGCATAATTTGCAAAAGTTAGTACATCAAGCACCACGGTGTGGTGGGGGTACTTGCTAGTTTATTCATAACTTTAGAAACTATATACCCTCAAGTTCCAAATACCATTTGGTTTGTAAAATTCAAATCTAGTAGCATAACACAATGATGGATTACTATTGTGGACCATGTTCACTAACACTATAAATATTATCTTACTGTAGTATACACTTACTTTTATTCCTCCATTTCATCCCAATAATCAGTAGGACCATGACCAATATGAAACATGCCAGTATTGTTATAGCAGCCACTCCCACAATGCTGCCAATCATGACAATGTTGACAGTTCTCGTAGATTCTACCAAAAGCAAGTACATAAGTTACTGTGACAACCTTAGTGAGAGTTTAGTCTACTTACTTTGATCCTGAGGTGGTTGCAAGCACTGAAATGTATTGTTGTGATTCATACAAAAGGTACCAATCGGACAACTGGCACTGAGACAGCTATCAATGACCAGTTCACAGAATGAACCAGTGTAGCCAGAAGGACACACACACATGGAGCTGAAGGGAGTGATAGCCACACACGTTCCTCCATTAACACAGGGTTCTGACTCACATGGATTCAAGACTGTACAAAATAGAGTTCAACTGATCAATAATTTAGACTTGGTGACTTATTGACATCTTGTATCATAGCGTATAAAGGTACAAAGACCCATCTACTGGTTCATACAAATTGTCACTCTCAAATGATCAGAGTAAGTGAAATAATTTGGGTGCCAATCCATGAATTTATACATATTGGAAATATTTTTAAAAAATTAAAAATATTATTTCACCTCTACTTTGTAAAAGGTTGATAAATGTCAACTGTAATTTTGCAGGCTCTTCTATTTGTTATTATTTGCCATTGCACAATACTACTTTCACTTGAAATAAATTATAGATTTGAGTTAGTAGCTAATAAAAGAAAGTGGAACTCTGAAAAAACAAAACAAAAAAAACAAAAAAAACTACAGACTTCACTTAACTCAGTGCATGGGTATGTGCAGGTATGGAAGTTTTACCACAACTTGCTCAGTTACCTTTGAGAAGGAGTTACACACTTCAGAATGTCAATGACAATGTGCAGTCTGAAGAGCTGACCACAGCAAAAAACACAAACCACTAGTCTATTTAAGGAGAAAGTATTCCCTTTGACATGCACCCAGGAGAAATGATGTCATGAATTACTGTGACTTAACTTCCTACTACTTAAGAAATGTACAGATTGATGTCATTAGTCTTGTGTAGATAACTGTTCATACCCTTGCACATTGAAGCCAACGCAAGCCATAAACTGTTTTACATAATAACACCAATATTTATTCAGAAATGACTTCACCACATGTTTGCCAATAAATACTCCTTAAGTGTGCTAATTTGATAGCTTATGGCAAGTTCTTGTGTGAATTTTCATTCATTAACTTGCTATAAGCTAAAATCAAAGCAGAAAAAAACTATCAAGTATAATTTCCCACAACTTTAAAAGGGTCCTTAATTAGTACTAAAATGTCACTTATAACTGAAATGTTAATTTTATTGTTAGCTAGACTCACAACTGCTAATCTGATATCTCCTCACTTTGAGTGCAGTTAAGTCCAGTGAATCCAGGGTTGCATACACATGTGAAGGACCCTATAGAATCCACACAAGTGCTGTTGCCTGGGCAATAGACTTCCTGGCAGTCATCAACATCCACAGAGCAATTCTTTCCAGAGTATCCCTCAGGGCAATTACATTCATAGTCTGCTATCAAGTCCTGAAATCAAACAAGTCTCTGATATGAAAGTGGTAAGTTGTACACAACAACTTTTTAGCAGTAACTTCAGACATAAAATTGATATGACAGTGATAAGGCTCATACAAAACACATTTTTAGTAGTAGTTTCAAATGCGAAATGATATAAGTGATTAGCCAATTTAAAATTTTGATTTTTCCAAGAAATATGACAAGAAAATGTGCAAAAATGGCATGAAAATTTTACTATGTTAAAAAAACTCACTGTACAGTTTCCGCCATTATGACAAGGTCTCGAAGCACAGTCATCAATATCTGTTTATAAACTCAATTTGAGCAAGCTACCTGGTTATAGTGCAGCTATTACTTTATCAACTCACTTTCTATGCAGTTGCTGATTGGGTTTGAATATCCAGACAAACAGATTCTAGAACCATTCTGACTGTCACAGGTGTAGTGACCATCCACATCATTGTCAGCAGCAATACATCTAGTCAAGCAGTCAACACCATAAAAGTTTGTGTCACACACCCTTTGGAATTGAACGGACACTGTAATTTTACTCTGTTCTCCTGCGAACATCATGGATGAACTCAAGGAATTGTCCCTCAAGGATCCCTCAATGAATATGTTGTCAATATGGTCATCACTGAAAACTGGATCACTGTCAAAAGCTTCCACAAACAATTGAAAACTTTCCTGGTGAACAGAATTATTGGTATAGTCAAGATACTGTCGCTTTTATTATTATTTTTGCCATAATTTACTGTGATATAGCCTTAATAAAGTGCTTGATGAACATGATCAAGCATAATAACTAATTAATTAATTATTATTTAGATGTAATAGCTGTGGTAGCAGAGAAATGTACAGCAAAGGGTTGCTGGCCTAGTGAAGTGAGTAAAGCTATTCAAAGTAATTCCATGGCGGCTCGTGTTCTATTATTTGTATTTACTAAGGACAATTGATAAATTAATGTTGCCTCATACTTTTCGCTTAGGATGGTTCATCTTCAAGTCATGCCTGTAGAAAAAATAGTATTCTAGCTATAGCTAAAACTTGATTTCTAGCACTATCAGCATTCTGGGCACTAAGTGGACCAGTAAGGTCACACCAGCATCTAATTGAACCATTAGAAATCAAATTTATGTGTGTATAGTAGTAAAAGCATTTGTATGGATTCTAAATGCAGCCATAACAGTTGTAACCTGATTGATGTTGTACAGCTAGCTAGTACTTATTTTGTCTTCTCTACTCTAACTATTATAACATTCATAGTTGTGACAATGAGTTCTTTCTAGCTATACTAAAAGTGTAGCCATCAATTCCCACTTTGTGTATTACAAACTAAAATATGTACAGATACTGTCCTATACAGCAACAATTGATGCTTATACTAGGTAGGAAAGACAAGTGTTAGCTACTATTGCATGTAGATAGCTAATAATAATAAATAATACATATATATACCTCCCATGCCAACAAAGATTGGATTCGTACTTCCCCTCTATCATCACTAAAGTCATTTCTGTTTGCTCCAAGAGGGCAGTCATTTACATCAGTAGATCTCCCAGTCGTGGACCCTCTTAAGCAGAACACTGAGAAGTAGGTTTCACACTCTGGAGACGACCCCAAATCGCAGTTGACGTGAGTTGTGTGGCTATTTATACGCAGGATACAGGGCAGTCGGAAGGTTTCTAGAAGTGGGGAGGCTCACAGTCATTTGACTATTGTTCGATTTTTTTTCTTGATATTGAGTTATTTAAAGTAGAATAATATTGTTAAATTAGGAGTTATAGTTGTATAAATAAATAATGATGTGTGATACAAATTCATTTAGTAATGTTAGACATGAAGTGGTAGTTTAGTGTTTTTGCTATGAATCAAGATCCGATACTTTGAATTCTATACCAAAGACATTCTTTCTGTGCTCATTACCAGCAATAAAATCATTAGCAACGTCTACAAGGTTGAGTTTGTCAGTGAAACTTTTGTGTATATTCAAAAGCATCAAATGATTTAGACGCTGCTGGGACATTGTTGAGCGGAGGTAACTTTTAATACGTCGAACAGTACTGAAGGACCTTTCACTTTCAGCATTAGTAGCTGGCATCACATAAAGTAGCTTAACTAATTTACTAACCTCACTCATCAATTCCAATTGACTTGGTGTGCTACTAGAAAAAGATCTCAGTATACTTGACACAACCACTACACCATTAACTTCATGCTCCTTGGAAAAATGCTGCGAAAAAAGTTCCAAATGTGTTGGAAGAAGTAACGGATCAAAATCTGATCCATAAAAGTAAAGTACAAATTGCATTTCTTCATCATAGGATTCTTTGGATGCAGCCTTAAGAAGAAGTGTCTGAACTTTTTCATAGGTCGTGAAGCCTGGTTGGTTGTATCGATCTTCAATACAAGAAGTGATGAGGTCAAGTGCCTCAAACTATATAATCCGATAGTGGAGTCGCAGCACCATCATAGCACTGTCCTCGTACCCTTGAAAGAGAAAGATTTAACTGCAATAGCACATCAGTAATGGCTGCATAAATGGTCTCAGGTAGTTGACGTCACCTCAAATAGTCCAACAAAGTCCTCATGAACCTCCAATGTTCCACTAACCCATCTGAGACACACGACAACTTGTTTCACATTTGAAACATCTGTTGTTTAATCTACCATTACAGTGAAAAAAGGTGTAGCCTGGATTGATGCAGCAATTCCTCGCAGGACACGCAAAGCCATCACTTTCACTATCTCGTTTTGCATGTCACCAGATGTGTATTTGTTAGTTTTCCGTTTCATCCAGTCCAGAAGCTCTACATTTTCTTCAGATCGCAGATAAATCAGTCTCACAAAATTAGAATCTGATTCTTCATGACCATCACCATGAAAAGCAAGGCCTTGTCTTGCAAGGAATCGAGCATTTGAAATCAACTTAAGCAGACACTTTCGTCGATGCAGCCTCTCTACCTTTATCTGTGATGCCAGCATTTCACTAACATCACTTGTTATAGCAGGAAGTGTAATAGTCTTCAGGACAGACTCTTTGTGATGGCTATGTTCATGCTTATTAAACTTGGCAATTGCATCTTTCCAGTTCAAGAATCCTGTCGATATAAAAGTTTGTTCCAGGCAGGGAATAGAATGCAGGTAATTCTTCTTATAAGCCGTTATACAAACAAAACAGAAAGCAAGGTCCCTGTCTTCATCATAATGAAGCCAAGGCCACCTCCCAAACCACTGTGGCTGAAAGGAGCGCTTAACCACTGACTTTTTTCCAAAATCACGCTGGGGAAGCAAAAATTGGATCGCTGATGAGCTTTATCACCAATTGTGGGCAATGGCAGTTGGCCTCCGTGACTACTAAGCGAAGAAGCCATCAAAATGTTTTAAAGCAAAATCCCGGTTAGTCGGAAAACGACCCTTTACCAAATATCGTTATTAAAAGTGGGGCGGCTGTGGCCTCCCCAGCCGCCCCGCTTCCGACGGCCCTGGGATAAACGTGAAAGCTCCATCTGTGCTTCTCAGGAATAAACCAAGAAAAAAAAAGATACAGCAAAAATTTGACACCATAACTGAACACAGCAGCACTAGCCGGAGAAGACTCGCTACGAATACTTTCGCAGAGCTACTTTTATGGAGTCTACCGTGAAACTTACCGTTGTACAATATCCTGTTCTCCCGGAAATTAGCAATCATTGTTGGTGTTCAGGCAGCGCATCCGCCTCAGCACGCGGCCGGCGGCGACATACGTCGTACATACATTGGAGTCTTGCAGAGCGTAGCTTACCTTACCTAACACTGTGTGCGTGGAGCTATGACGTATGTACGTACATACAGCTAAAAAGCGTCCGCGATCATCCAACATTAGGAGCCATCCCGCAGTTCTTATCAAAGAATTCTTCTGATTGGTCCCCTAATAGCCCTAGCCCTAGCCCTTGCGCGGCGCTATAATTGGTCACGCGCGGCGCTATAATTGGTCACATGATTTGATTAACCAATGAAATGAGTTTTTTGATAAGAACTGCGGGAGACTGTAGAACATTAGGAGCTCGCGCAAAAATAAATGGTGCGCGCAACTTTATAGGGCGGACACGCCCCCTAATAGTAAACTGACGAAATGGGTGTCTTCGAACAGTTGCTTTTGCTTACCATTTTCCCCGGGCTTTTCCTTTCTCAAGATGTAACAGTAGGTTTCACTACTTCAGGGAGAATAGTGTTAAGTGAGGATAGTACCATATCGTCTCTTTGTGCTAATGTGATAAGCAGCAGTATCAGTACATACAGTATTAATGTTGCTACAGCTTACCAAGACAGAGGAGCAATTGGTACGTTTTATACTCCCTTTAGTGATAAAATATTGAATGTCAATACAGATTAGGTATATCAGGTATTTTCATATGGATCAAACCCTATACTAAAGTTGTAGGGACAACCAAGTTAAATACTTGTACTAGAACTTCTGGAGTGCACCTTTTTTCCCTTTTGTTTTACCTTTTTCTTAGTCCTATCAGAAGGAATGGTGATGATACTATTATAGTGTCAGTCTGCTACTATAATAAATAAATGCTTTTAAGTTTAGCTACTTAGCTAAAGACAAAAGCTAATGCCACAGAATTTTTTTTAGTTCATGTAAAAGGATAGTTAAGCTGTGTTTAATTATTATGTAGGTGGCAATGACTTTGTTGCAACTCCATACAGCTTCACATTCACTCCCACTCAGACTCAGCACTGCTTCAATGTCACTCTCATAGATGACGAGGCGTATGAAGTGAGAGAGGAGTTCATTGTAAATATCACCAGTGATAACCCGGGCGTGCTGCTAGCCCCACACTTCACAGTCATTGTAGTAGATGACAACGACTGTAAGTAATTATAAAAAACTTCAGAGAGAGCATTTGATTTATAGTCACAATGTTGTTACACTGTTAAATCATTTAGATAGTTTTTGTCTTCAGACTTTGAGCTTTTTTCTTTTCTTTTGATGAATGAAATCACTTTTAATAATGCTGCAATTATCATGTCTCTATTATGATTTAATGATGCACATTAAGACACTATATGTAATATGCCTCACAGATACTTTCTTGCCATTGCACTTTATTTAGAGCCATACTATAGTTTGTTCCAAATTCAGATGTGACTATTGGCTGGGAGAAGGAGTCTTACACCATAGCAGAAGAAAACTCACATTTAGATGTGTATGTCAGACTCATGGGATTCCTAGAGACTATTTTGCCACAGGTGCCTATAACTGTGGAGGCTGGATCTGCAATTGAAGGCCAAGGTAGAGCTAAAGCTGTATTAGAAGTATTGGATATAAACTTCATACATTCCCAAGAATTATTTCAATTTTTTTTTTAACTTCTTACCATTATTATTCATTTTATTTTTGCTGTTGTGTTTTTATTAGATTTCACTTTCTGCTGTCAGTTTGTCAACTTCCCAAAGGGAAGTAATTCTAGCAGCCTTCTGAGGTTTACTGTGGATGTTCTTAAAGATATAGAATATGAAGGGGACAAGAGATTTGATCTAATCATTGGCCAGATTAATGCCCAGAGAGTAACAACTAAACCACAGAGAACAACAGTTGATATTACTGATTACAACGGTTAGAAAGCTGTGAAGTCAATGAAGCATCTCTATAGCTGCTGTAATTGTTTTGTTTTATTTTTTGTTATTGTGTTTTTATTTTTAGTTATAACTCACCTGCAACCATCGACTTCTTGTGAAGGTATCGAGAACCTTATTCAATCTTCAGGACCTTGTAGTGTAATGATGTTAGATTCTCTCTGTAATACTGCCTTCTGTTCTACTACAGACTGGAGTGTGATGCTGTTGTTTCAAGCTTGTGATAAACAGGGCATGTTAAGCCTGACAGATAAATCTAATGGAGCAAGTGCAAAAGTTTCTTTCGGTTCTGACCCACAAGTTCAAGAGCTTAACCACACCCTAGGAAATGTCTCTGATACCGCAAGTATGTCAACAAGAATAGTATCAAGTGCTCAAATGTTCTACTACTTGGTCAGTCTAGATGCTCCATTATTTAACATCTCCTTCCCAATGACTGCCATACCATTGCAATGTCCTCACAATACAGGTATTTATCTCTTGCACATAAATACTATAAATATCACTGAAGAAGACTTGTCAAAGTCTAAACATCATTATTCATATTATTATACTACTTATTTGAGGTTCTGTAGTTCAGGATTCAGTAACTAAAAGTTGAATGAAGTACTAGTACCTATGCAGAGCTGGAAGCTTCGCGTTTTCTCAAAATTCAGCCCCCCAAAAAAAGAAAAAAAGTAGCACACTAAAAGCTCTTAAATCGTCTTTCTGAGTAAGTTCATACTCAATGGTTAAATGTCAGTTATCTCCCAAATTAGAGCGGGACAGACAGACAAACAGACAGGACAATTACTATAACCCTCTGGCGCATGCACGCTTCATGGCAGCTTTGTGACTGTCTGAAATATAGAGCTTTAAATTGTAGTGTTTGTAACAGTAAGTCTGATTAAACAAAAATTTGTATTAGCTACTATCATAATTATTAATGAGCACTGCTAACCCAATAAGCCACTGCTAGCACAACCAAGATAACCGCAGAATTTCTCCATTGCACAGCTAACCGAGAATCCTTGGAGAAAGTGGGTGCTAGAGTTTCAGTTGGAAAGGGGTCATGCACTCTACACAATAATCAAAGATACGATTCTGCCCCTAAAGGTTATAGACAAAAAAAAAGTCACTTGCTACATGTAATAAGTCTATTTATCACTCCTTGCTTGTTTTTTTTTTTTCTTTCCTCTTTTCCAAAGGAGTACTTAATTTAATTGGCCTTTGCTTTTATATCATTTGTCTTGTTTGTATATTCAGGTCAAAGTGCATCCTCAAACAGGACTTCATCCTCAAACAGGACTGCATCCTCAAACAGGACAGGTAAAGATTAAATACTATTACAGTATTAGTTTGGTATAGCTAGGCTGTGAAGCTTAGTGCTGAATCACGTCACTAATTTACTTCTCTCTCCCCTTCTGAACACAGGCTTGACTGTGGTGTTGGTTATGTTTGCTGTCATACTGTTCATGGTGATCATTGGGTACTTCTGCCTTCCTCAAGGCCTGAGGAAAAAACGCAACAGTAAAGAGATAGGGCTTCAGCTGCTGAAGTACAGAGGAATTCTTCAAGTGTCTTCTTCATACCTAGTTGCAAAAGCTATTCCAACCAGGTGGTTGAGTAACACAGTTTGGCCCGAGGCTATTGAAAGTAACTCACATGTTGACAGCATTTCCACAGAAACTGGCATCTTATTTGCAAAGCAGAACCCCAATACTTCTGGTAAACCTTTCAACATACCAAGCAATGAATTGAGAGGACATCGAGACAATGGTTTGGGAAACGAAGATTCTATCAAGACTCAGTCACAAGTTAAATTTAATGATTTAGCTCCAACTCATAATAAATCAAAACATGCACATGTACCAAGTAATCAAACCTCTTCTCTGCAGTCTACTTCGTACATGTGGGTGAATACATGTTTGAGACCCACAGAACAACAGGACACAGCCTCACACCTAAACGCTGAGAAGTCGTAACTTGTTTTTAAGTTGTACTTTCAGAGTCGCCATTTGTCATATCATTACTCAAATCTAATGAAACTTTACAACTTGCCACAACAGTTGAAGTTACTTGTAACAATCACAGCATTGAAGAAAACTTCTGAAAGTCAAAGTAACTTCTCTTTCAGAAGTTGTAGTGATAAAAGAATGAATAAAATGAACCCTGATGCAAATAAATATCAGTCCAAGAAAATTATTAATGAGCTAATCAACTGATGAAATATTTAAAAAAAAGTGCTTATGTTTCAGTTCATGTTAGAGTAACTTAACGTTAGCCATTTATTTAATATAAACTCTTCTACCTTCAACAACCAATGTGTAATTAGAGAGACAAGAAAATTAGCGAGAACAACCATTAGCAGTATCATCAAGAAGGAAAAAAATGCATGACTCACATATTTACAAAGAGATTAGTCTGCAGGTCTCAACTCAACTAGCTATGGCTGATTTTCAACATACAGAAAGTCATTCAACCCGTCTTACACATGAGGCATCTCCCATCCCTTTTACTTACATTATCCTGTAACCCTGTAGCCTTCTTAGCTCACAAGCAGTATCACAACTAAAGAAAATTATAAGTATTTTTCAATTAATTTGTTGAAATAATCATAGTGCATACTTGCAAACCAAATAAGAGAGAAAGCTATCATAGAGAAAGGAGTATTGTTTGCTACACATTGCAGTGAAACGTGATTACTTATTAAGTGTCTTGAGTTGTGGATGGTAAACTAATGTTTTAAACGATCTCTTGGGTGAGTGGCAGTGGGTGGTGGAGGAGGACCTTTACGGTGCAATTCATCCATGTAAGAGTAAAGGAGATCCTCCCGTTCTCTTGGGATACAGTCCAGCACCAGGTAACGACGGTCATTCTAAAAAATAAAAAAAATAAAAAAAAATAAATAAATAAACAAATTAAAAAAACAATTAAAAATTAATCATGTACATACAGAAGACAAAACAACAACAAACAAACAAAAAAAAGAGGCCTTTTTAAGGAAAATAGGCAGTTGGTTGGACTTAATTCCATAACGACAACTACCAATTACATCAAAAGTGTGTTTGTCTAATCAACAAAAACAAATTCAGCACAAACCACTATGGGGTGCAACTTTAGCAAGCACCGCCAAGCAAGACGAAGCTGGCCTTGCCAGCAATAATTACAACTAAAACAGCTGCCAGGTCAAAGCACGACCCAGAGAGATCACAAAGGAAGAGTAGTCAAGTGTTACTCTTGAGAAAGCATCACATGGACCACGTGGTTCACAACACATGGTAGAACCTGTCACTTATGATTGCATAAGAAAAGCATTGTCATAGCTACCTAATAGTTGGTCATGGGAGAGATAGAGATGCATATGGAGTAGTGGTAGAAAAACACTCCCTCTACCTGCAGCAATATTATTAATTAATTAATGGACTTAGATGATATACGTTGCCGATCTAAAAATAGCATTCAGACATCAAATATAGGTCAATTTTCGTACATATTTAGACTGATCATTTAACAATATGGACGACCGGTGTGTCCAGGCCAAAGTTTACACAGAGGCATACTAAAATACTTGGTATCCACGTACTCTCAACAGCTTAATCACTGAATACATCGTGTGATCTTATAGTTGCTGAATAAGCAAGTGCCAGTCCCATCTTAGTTAAATGAGGAAGTTACGTAAAAAAGGGCATAGCCAGCAACATATTTAGTGATGAGTGGAAAATAGCAGCTGTCAGGTTTTGTCACCAACATCCCGGAGACAATTCTAGAGCACATTACAGCAACTTAGCAAAAAAAAAAAAAAAAAAAAAAAAAAAAACCAAGGCGGGCTTTAAAAGAGAAAGAGAGAAAGAAGTCACTGACGCAGCTAAATTCAACTGCACAGGATATACAACGTACCATCAGAGTACTGCTGGGTTCTCAAATATATTTGTCCCACCCAAAATAGATCAAAATTGAAATGGACATAATAAAATCTTAAATTGTATTGTCAACAACCTTGCAATCCCCAATGAGACCTATTCACACTAGATGTGGTGAACTCAAACATCCGACTCATTGTTACAAGTAACTGTCTTCATTGTAAGCTAGGGGACTAGCAGATAAAAAATAATTACTGAGAAACACAAACGATTTTCATGTGCAGGCAAATTAACACCATCACCCATTCATTTTCTATGAGATAAAGAAAAATGGAACTTGGAAAATTTAAGCCATGCAAACTGGTACTTCATACCACTAACCCTGAGAATGTCTATGATGTCTTTGTAGTGACGGTCTGATTCCCGCACTAGGTCACGTGATTTGTACGTCAGAATTTTAGTCTCGTGTAACAGCACACGGAAGTCTGACTTGGCCGTGAGCAGTTTATCTCTTTGGAACTTGTCATACTCCACTTCTCTCTTCTGCAAAATAATAACAACAACAAACAGTATCTCATAAAAAGAAATCCACCTGATTATTACAATAACAGTAAAATTAGAATCCACGGTTGCTTCAAACTCTATTCTTGCTGTTCCTACAGGACCACCTAGTTTACTATTATCATGCATAATCAGCTTACAACCAAGGACGATGCCTGGATTACGTGATACTCACAGAAGTGTGCAGATCTTTAATATTCTTTGCCAGTATTATAACTAGTATGCAATAGCCGCAAAAAGGGGGAAAAGTGGTATCTAATATTCAAGACGGAATGATCAGTGTCTTTCAACTCCTTTTGACGGATGGTAGAGAAAGTTACTCAGAAGGAATGCACAGCTAGTTCACAACAAATCTGTGACTAAATTAAATTTTGTACATTTCATTTTGTTACTAAACATGTTGGCAGTTCTAGTCTCAGGTAATTACCGCGACAGCTTAATTAAGTGAGCCACTCACATGATCCGAGTCAGTGAAGTTCTTGTAGCGTGGATCCTCCTTGATGAGTTTCCTAGCCCTCCTCCACTGCATGTTCAGATCAATCTACAATCATAACAATAATAATAACAACAACAACATTAATAATAATTAAAATAAATTAAAAAAATAATAAGTAAAAAAATAAAAAAGCCAAATCCGTCTTTAAAACATCATTTGTCTTACCTCTGCAGTGTCAGAGAGCAGTTTTCTAAACTGTAGCCTCTTCTTCTCCCTGAGTTGCAGCACATGGTCCTGGAAGTACTGCTCCCTCTCGTCATGGCCCAGGGGCTTGGTGAGGTCCCACCGATAGTCCTTCTTCATCAGCTTCTTGGCCTCGTGCCACTGCAGCTGAGCACTACGAACCTAATCATACACACGCACACACACAAAGCTACTGTTAACTATGAACACAATACACCACACACACACACACACACAGTATACATATCAAGAACTTTATGGCACCTCATCAGAATGATTGGAAGTAAAAATCCACATTAGCACACACATATAATACTTTATTACAAGCATATAAGGCAGGGAAATGAAATATTTGTCTTATGGAGTATTGGAAAGACTTTTAACAAATCATTTTTATATACGACTTGAAAATTATAAAAGTGGAATTTGCAATTTGCATACTTATTGCTGTATTCATTCTCCTTTTCTTTGTCATTTCTACTTAATTATATAAAAAGAAAATCTAAACGTAGCCAAAGTAATGTAGCCTAGCTATCCTCACAGCTAACCAGAATGACAAATTGCTCATGGTTATTAACAAAATTAACATTACATGCCATGCCCTAAACATAACTTCTGTATACAATTTGGAAATATTAACACGAGCACACAACTTGAACTAAATCAAAATACACCATTGATTGCCTCCTTCTATTATAGACTGACTGAATACTCTAATACATGCTCACTGAGGGCTAAGTGGATATCCAATGCCCAACTCTATACCTTAAGCACATATATCTGTAGCTCATGGTTGGTCGACGTGAAGGAAAAAAAAAAAAAAAAACCATTGTATTTGACAAAATGACAAGAACAGCAATTTAATTAGATTAAATATCCTGAAAAGTTCTTGTTTCAACATCATTCAAAATTTTCCACAATAGCCTCAAATATTCACAGTGCAGTAGACGATATGACTCCAACTTACTTCCATATTTAGCAAATGCACTGAACTGAGTGAGTCACAAGAGCCTACTATACTGCTTGTCAAACTATAAATTGATTTGTGTTAGCCATTACCAACATTTCAAATTCAAACCCCCACTTCAAACAGCAAGCTGCGATCGACCCTTTACCATAGCAGGAATATACAATGACACAAAACTCAACAAATGACATGACACAAAAATAATAATCTTCTTTGTCTGCTCATGCACGGTGGACTCAATGTTGAACATATTATGTGTGTGTGTCTCGTGTTTGCTCAAGCATCCACAAACCAATAATAAACGTTATCAACAAATTCATGCTATGGATCAGCTTAAAAATGCATTCTAACTATCGTCAGCTTTAACGACTCCAAGATCAGACCAATCATGTCTATGAAGAACCTAAATAACACGGAAAAGTCACATGACTTCCATTAGGACATCATGTGATTTCATTCATCACTGCCGTCTGAGAATCAAGTGGTTAGAAAAGAGGATCACATGATCCAAAGAGAACCAATGTCCTACAAAGGATCACATGAGCCTGACCCCAAGAGGATCACATGACACACAGACAGCCATGTGACCAACACAGAGGATCACATGATCCATCTCCTAGAGAATGTCGTACAAAAATAAGCAACAACGGAGATTCCTAGAATAAAATGTTCACCTCATGATAAAAAGAGACATCGCAGCACACTACGTCAAAACTAGACCCTACTTTTGACTGAGCATCCTCCTCACTATGTCTACAAGGAGAGCCTTGAACTGCTGTGTGGCCTCCGTCTTGCGCAACTGGTCTCTCTCACGGTCCCACTCTTTCTCGTGTGCAGATCGGCTCATCTGCACTTCTCTCTCCCGCTCTTTCAAACTGGCCTCGATGCGCTCTCTCCTCTCTTTCTCATGGTCCACATCCTATAACACAACAGTACTTTTCTAGTCAACCTTCACTGGGCTCAAAAAAAAAAAAAAAATCATCTCTATGCATTAAGTATTACAATCCCACTAGCTGACTCCGATGAAAACTTACTTTCTCTGCTACGGTCTTTACATGTTCATTGAAGAATTCTTCCCTCTTCGCACTATCCACAGCCTTGTAGCGAGGGTCACTGCTGAACAAACCCTTGATCTTCTTCCACTGGGATCGCTCAGTAATTGCCTCACTTTCTCCAAGCATACTCATGAAGTCAGACTTCTCCTGCACACATCACAATAATAGCTATCACTAAAACAAAACTAAGGTGGGGGTAAAAAATCATTAATTTAAACATTACACCCATTAATAACAACAAACAAACCAAATGTATGCAACAACAAAAACAACAAAAGTACCTTCTCCATCTTTGTTTTGGTTGTCAACTTTTGCTCCTCTTTCTGCTTGGCAGCTGATTTCTTCAGTTCCACCAAATACTCATTAAACAGTTGCTCTCTTTCTCGCATCCTCTCAACAGCTTTGAAGCGATCGTCTTTGCTATACTTCGCAGCAAACTCACTGAAACTAGATCTGTACATCAAGGTACAAGTATACTGAATGATTTCCCTTAAAATTGTATTAATTCATGTTATTCCAAACTCTAAAAGAAATACACATCTACTACTGTGCCTTAAGGATGGCCGCACACCACCTACGCAATTTTTTGTTGATGGTTGCTATGCACGATCATTACTATTGTATACTTACAGGGGCTTCTCCACTACAACACAAGGACAAAGTACCTGCCGAAGGTGCCGGTCAATATTTTAGAGCGAATCTGGAAGAAATATCGGGGTACGGTTATAAAACTTTGTAGCACTTTTTTGGAGTGGTGCGGTAAGTTGGAGCTCCGCAATTTGGTGCACTACTAGCCAAGCCGATACTCTACTGCAAGACAACGAGTTCTTCTCCATTTTTATATTACTTTATGATTTATTTGTAATTTTTTCTTTTTATAAGATATTGAAAAATTCATGTTGTGGTGCAGTTCATTTTTTTTAAAGGTTTACCTGTGTGTAAAAAAAAATTGTCGTTCTCATTATTAAATTCCAAGAAAAACTGATAGAAAATTTGGAACTTTAATTCCACTCGCAATTCTTAAGAAATAGCCCCACCCCCGTATCTCGTACTACGAGTACGCGAGCAATTTTTTTTTCCAATTAGTTTGTATTGGTTCTAAACAGAGCCAGCCTATATCAAGAGTAAACAAACATCAATACAACAATAACAAGAGAGTCAGAAGAGAGAGCAGTTTATTGGAGATAGCCAGAGGTAAAGGTATTAGATCTGCGCAGCTTGGGAAGTCTTCGCTTCACAGAAATCGAGCCTGGCGGATCCATCCGCTTGAGTTCAGGTGCGCAGAGCCAGGAGAACGGCTACAGGAGGAGAGGCCGCCTGGTGCACCTTGCCGCGTGAGCTCAGATGACGTATGGAGTGTTGCTGTAAATTGATGAGACAACAAGAAGTTAAACTAAAACACCACAACTTCGCAAAGTATACTTCTGCTACTACTGCGCGATTGTTTCTGCTCACGTATTATCGAATGGTGGGGTATTGGCGGGGAATAAATGAATGTCCGGATCTATGTGCACCCGCCACATAGTGGCGCTTGACATATTGCAAAGTAAGAATGCAGTAGCACAAGTTATCTTCCTCAGTTAGTATTCTCTACCATTGGTTAAGGTTACATACGTTTCCTTCCCCTACTCTCTTTTTTTCTGAGCTATCTGAGATTTTCTTCTACCCCACCTCTCCTATCTTCAGCTCTACTTCTTGAGTCATGGAACCCCCTTTTCCTGTCTATCTCTCCTGCTTCTGAATTTCTGTCCTACTTTGAGAAACTTTTGCCTTCTATTTCGTACTTGAGCCTTTCTTTTGAACACTAACCCCCACCCGCTTTTAGTTGTATTTAATCGCTCGCCTTTTTGCCTTCTCTTCCCTTCCATTGCAAACCTACACCCCTTACCTCGCCGATTCCATCCGCTTTTCAGTTATGATTAATCGCCTTTTACCTTCTCTTCCGTACTTTCGCCTTCCTTTTTTAAACCTACGCCACCTTCCATCGCCGCTTTTTAGAATTAAGTAACCAGCACGTTCTACTGAATGTGACAACACTTTACCTACAATAAGGTGGCGATGCTTTACCGAACCGTACGCTCATGAATTATTCATGAATACACACACCGTCGGTCGTCGTCGTTACTGACACACAAGCGTATTATTATATAGATAATAATAATAATAATAATAACAACAACAACAATAACAAGTACTTACTTTGCATGTAGTTTAGCTGTTTCTAGAAGTTGTTTAAACTGATCTCTTGTTTCTTTGAGCTTATTCTTCTTCTCTCGTCTTTCTTCTTCTGTCCGAGATCTAATAAAAGATTCAAAGCACACTTTCCTCTCCTTGACATTGAGCAGAAGATAACGAGGATCGAACACAAACTTGGGAAGCTCTTTGTCCCAAGTTGAGAATGCGGACACCTGAAGTTGTGCAAGGAAAGTAACAGAATAGTGTGAATTTTAGGAAAGAGACAGCGATGGGTGATAGTGAACTACAACAGGGATTGATGGAAAGAGAGTGACCAATGGAAGAGTGGATCGTGAGAGGACAGGAGTGAGCTAAGGGAGGAGGGAGTGTACTTGGGGGGATAACAGAGAAAATAAAACATTAGACTTACCCCTCTTTCTAGAAGCATGGCCTTAAACTCCTGGTGTCTTTCATCCAGAGACTTACTGGCACGCGCTTCAGCAGCAACCTGTTCTGTCGTGGCAGAGTTGGCCTTGGCAGCCTCCCCACCAGACGCTCCGGCCTCCACCTCCATATCCTCAAAGTCAGAATCTTCATCGTCCGAGTCCTTATTCAGTTTAATCCTCTTAGCCCTCGGTGGACCAGTGGCGTCTACAACAATCACAGCAGAATAATATAAACCCAACCCCCTTGACCAAACACTGGTTGTAGCCCTGCTTACCGATGCTACTCTTTCCTCCTGGAGGATTGTCGAGGATTTTCTGCAAGTTAAGGTTGCCGAGAAGTTCCTCTGGTGTCGTCCACAGAGAGGTGTGGCTAGTAGCATTGAAAAAGAAAGTTCTGTCATCGCTGCTCCAAACAACAGACCACGGAGTGCCAGGGACAGGAATACTAGCCACTGGACGAGGACCTGTTAGCTCAGTCTTGGCCTCCATTCTCTCCAGCTCTGTTTTTACCGAGTCAGGCTTGGGTAGAATGCCAGGGTGTGGCATGCCCAGAGGGAGCCCTGTGTTAGGCATTCCTGGCATCAAGATTGGCACAACGCCTGGAACCATTGGAGGTCCTGGACCAAACTGGGCCATATTGATGGGTACAGGAGGTTGAAGAGGAACCACAGTTTCCTGCGGAGGTTGTTGTTGCTGCTGTGGCACTTCCGACAGCTTGTCAGTTACAGCACTGTTGTTCGAGGGACTCTGAACCTGCAAACAAGTAAAAAAAATATCTCGTCACAAGAGTATACAGATTTGCTATGTATTCTACTGAAAGGTCATTGATCTATTATACATTTAGAATAATGGCTGGGACTACGTTTCCTTTTCGTTTGCCCAGGGCATTGTCAGTTAACCTAGCATAATTATATTATCGTCTTATAATTATTTAGTCCTTACCACAGGTAGATGTCATAGCCATCCTGATTATGATGTTCCCCCCCATGACTATGACCCCCCACCCAATTAGATATAATATATAATATAATTATATATAATATATATAAACCATTATGAAAGACTGAAAATGTGCAATAGGCAAAATACTCCTTGACACATGCACAAAACCAGTTGCAGCAATAACAACAACAGCCGCAGTACAACAAAAACAACAAACCATCCACAACACCAGCAAACCAACACCCACATCAGCTTTGCCAGTCCCCTCCTCCTGCCTCTGCTCAGTGGATGTCGACTCTGAAGGCTCTGAATCTGCAGCATCCATTGCATCACGATCCTTGGGAGAAGAAGTTCCCTCAGACCTATCTTGCTTTGCCTCTCCACTGGCCTCCTCCACTGGGTTGGAAGTCACTTCTACATGAGCGCACAAGCAAGGCCATGGCAGCCATAACATCAGCAGTAAAACAACCTCAACATACCTATAATTAAGCCACTATGGGATATATCATAACAACTATACCAATACTGCACTCGTATTTATTTACTTTTCTTCAAATTTATACATATAGCTGAAATTACTAAGTGCTGAGGGGATAAAAGAAAAGAAAAGAAAAAAAAAAGGAAGAAAAGGAAATAATATACAGTACAGATGATTTTTAACTTCAGCTACTGATGTGTACTTATAAATCAAGGCTGACCTTGACTGGGTGTAGTCGTGCTGGCTTTTGCCAATGAAGAGGCAGCAGCTGTGTTTTGTGTGTGGGGTCCCAGTGGAATAGAAGAAGACACACTGTTCAAGGGCCCGGGAGTTGTTGTGGCTGTCGTCGGAACAGGAATCAAGCCAAAGTTTGCTGGGAGAGGCATGATCAGTTCAAAGTCTTTCGGTTTCTCCCAGACCGACTGCTTGGTGACCTTGTTGTAATAATAGGGTCTGCCTCCACCCTGAGGAGCATGCTCAGACCACACCCTTGTCGGCACCAGCTGTGGCCCACCTGGAGGACCGCTTGGCAACCCTGGCTGTGGAAAGCGAGGGGGAAAAGGTCCAGAAGGGGGCAAAAAGGATGCAGGCTCTGAATTTTTGGGAGTGATGGGACCTTCACACACAGAAAGAAAGGACTCTATAACTTGCTGTTAAGATAAATCACTCGCCCCCACCACACTGCCAACAACTAGTACAACAACCACGGGTCATCTTACTGGAAGCACTAGGCGGAGGTATGATTCTAGCATTGGTTGGCCTCTCCCAGGTTGTCTTCTGTGTCTTTGGATTGGAGTAGTAGCTACGACCTTCAGGAGAAAGGTGTTCTAGCCACACATCAGGAGGAGGTCCACGAACAGGACCACCCTCACCGAGCATGGGTGGTACTGGAGGTCCTTGTAGACCTGGTGGCCTCTACACAATCAAACAGCAGCAGAATCGCTATAAGATTGATACTGGTTATACAACAGAAAAACAACAACAACAACAACAACGACTATGTCCGTTTATCCTGCAGTGACATCACAGGGCTTTATATTACTATTAGTGTACTTGCACCACACCCATTTAATAAAATCCACTACATGCACATGCCTGTATGAAAGTGTATACTTCACACTGATCAATCAGTGTTCTGTCACAAGCATGGCTTTTATAATCTTACAACTCATAGAATTCAACTTTAGCTTATGTACTTTCAAAAAAACTGGGGAAAGGGGGAGAGATTCCAGGACCTGCCCCCCCCCCCCCTCCTCAATAGAAACCCTGCATCAACTAAAAATATCTTTGAATAATATAACAGAGCTGCCAGCAATGTCTACAAATTACAGAATCCCTAAATTCTTACCTGTGGTCCAGGTGGCCCAGGGGGTGGAGCTCCTCGCGGTGGAAGTAGCGGAGGGCCAGAAGGCCGGCCATGACCAGGAGGAAGTCCAGGAAACTGAGGCGGTCTGACACCTTCAGGTAAAGAGCCAGGTGGAAGATTCCCTGGGGGAAATACAATAAACAAAACATATCACTATGCTTGTACTTAACTCTAGAGCTTCTCACTCCTCCCTTGCTTAAATATCTCTCTCTCCACCTCTGATATCTCAAGTCTCAAAGGAAGCTGATGGTAAAGCTCCTCAAAGTTACCTCCCACAAACCTTTTATGGCTTCCATACAACAAAAGGCCATCCCATACAACAAATGCTTTCATACCTAAAGAAGGAGGGAGCAGTGGTCTCCTTGGAGCTCCAGCAGGAGATATAGCTGCTGGAGGTGGCATCCCAGGAGACTGCTGTGGGAATGAAGATGGAGGAAGGGGTCTGTGTATCTCCCCCGGAGGCCTCATGTCTGCAATGATCCCTGGCCGATTCAGCGGAAGGGATGGAGGAAACTGTAAATCACTGACTGGCGGAAGCCTGCCTGATGCATCTGGGCCTGGCAACAACCCCACTGCAGGTGGGCGTGGCAGTTCCCCAGGAGGTCTCCCAAGGGGGAAATTTCCTGGAGGAAGCCTATTTCCCGGTGGGAGGTTCCCTACCGGAGGTCTCATCGCTGGCCTGCCCATGTCATTCACATGAGGCACTCCAGTGGGCCTGTTCACATCGTTAAACGGGAGCCTTCCACCACTGGGGAATCTGGGCCCGTCCAGAGGAGCCCGTGCAGGGATCTGAGAACTGGGCACAGGGTTGGACGGGAGACTGGGAAATGATGGGATTGGATTGGAAGTGGATGCAGTCTGCGGAGCGATGGCTGGCAGATGAACGGTTGTAGCAGTGGATGATGACGGAGGTGTTGAGCTCCCGCTGGGCTTAAACTGGCCCATACCAGAGCTAGACTGAGGTGGTGTAGAGAGAGATGGGAGGTTGAAGTCTGACACACCCTTGCCGTCTGCTCCTGGCTTCAACGAACTGAGGGCTACATGGGGAAGACCGCTGCCCTGTTGCCGAGGAGGTGATCGTTGCTGCTGCTGCTGTGAAGACAGGAGATCTTGAGAGAGAGAACTTCCTAAAATAAATAAAGTTATAGCTAAAGTTCGGCCAGGTGGTATCTCTCTCTCTAGATATTCATTGTTGGAGAACATGCATAGCTTCCTAGAAGGTACGTAGTTGGTAATCACTAATCCAATAAAATCACAAACTCAAGCAAATACATTTTTCAAACTACTTAAAATAAAAAACTTGCTAAGCAACATTAAATAAATTTTTAATAAACTAAATTATTAATGCAGTGTATGCTAGTAATCAGCACATGACAGCTGTATGCCCTGAAAGTTGTACCAAATGAATAATTACCAATTCATTCAAAAGTGGACACATGTTAAAATATGTAAAGAATAAGGACAAAACTCTAATCAAGTACATGACTTCACCAATGTGTTACCTCGAAAAATATCATTGTCATTAGAAAATATCCGATTTCCTAAAAGAAACGTTCACCTTCTCACATTTAAAAGTGATTACAATACTACTATAAGGGAAGTATTATACACCAACCTGGTCCATAAGAAGACAGAGAAACATTTGGCCGTGGTATAGGAGAAGGTGCATGTGGCTGAGAAGGAAAAAACCGAGGAGTATCTCCTCTATGTGGCTGAGACCTGAATAAGATGTGTGGTGTGCTTTAATTGGATTAAAACGGTTTAACTACTTACATGAAGAGCTCCCAATCGTATTTTTGCAGTATAAAATTTTTAGTACATCCCCAGATAAATCCAGAAACTACTAAATTGCTTCGACTGGAAGCTTCTCCTCCGGTAGTTCATACGCGTACAGAAGCGCCTTTTTTACTAGGTAAAAGATCGTCAAGCTTCACGAGGACGCGCACGCGCTTGTGATTGAGTGCGCATTATTTATACGCGATGCTGCTCTGCGATTGACTCCCCCCACTTTTTATACAAGTGAGTGCACACCACGCGGTCCCCAGCCTTTTTTTTTTTTTTTTTACAGCCCATAGTTTTAGTGTTTAATGGCAGATAGAAAGATTACTGATGTGTTGGTTAACCAGTTACAGTTTTGAAACTTTAGTTTGGGTTGCAAAAAACAACAACAAAGTTTTGTATTGGTTATTGTAATGAGTATTCTCATTACAATAAACCAAATGCATTTTAGATCACAAACTTCTTCATTCATGTTAGTTTATGCCTAGTATGACTTTATTTGATTTACTCATGTCACCTCATGAGATAGTGCCCCAACTGTTAGCCATACATTAGTATTCTGACAGCTCCTAGAGTCCTTTTTTTTTTGTAGTTATGTTATCTAACTTTCTCATGGTTACAGCAGAACAATTTTTAACCACAAAAAAAAAACATGCCTATATGGAGTCCCCCCCCCCCCCTCCCCACCCTTACTGAAACATTTTCCTACACCACTGGCTAATTATATACGCTCTAATAGTGCCACGCTCACCTGGCTTGTTGTCATCTGGACTCCTACACCTTCATATGCTGCCTGTGCCTCCACAGAACTTATCATAAAAATTCCGTTATTGTGTGTGTAACTTCTTTATACTCCCTCTCCTCATTCATGCCACACTTTGGCTAAATGTAAGCATTTTATTCTGCCTTTTCTTGTTCACACCCTCTACTGACACTCTATGAATTTTAATTCAACCAGATTGGTTATTATTATTATTATTATTATCACTATATTATTATTATTATTATTATTATTGTTTTTTTATTTTATTGTTGTTGAGAAAGGTCTGAACAAACAGTAAAATAATGGCAAAAGTGAAATAATTTTATTCCTCATTTGTTTCTGCCTTCAATGCACATGCAGCAGCAGCTGCAATAGCTGCACCACGTCCAGATCCATGTTCTGACTCCTTCATGACTATGTTGTTGTTAGGAGACAGCTCCTTCATAGCCTTCACCATTCTAGGACATAAAAATGGAGAATTAAAGTGTGCTTAAGTTGTGTTAGATCTGTGGTGATGAACTCTGATGTCAACACATTGATTACAAGTAAAATTTCATCCTTATTCAATTATAGGCTTATGTAGATTAGGGAGAGATAACTTTTGCAGTAGGTTATGGCCTGACCGACCTGACCACTGACCCAACCTTTGCACTGAAGTTATATAACTATGGAATATGGAAGCCTTGATTTTAATGTATTTGCTTGATTAAAAGTTTAATACAGTATTCATAAAAAATAATAATTATAAAGCTTTATATCTTCAGGCATTAGGACTACTGGTTCACAACATCTCTATAGGATAAAATACTGCAAACTCTATTATTGTGCCAAATAAGGCTTGATTCTGACTCAACTCACTCACAGCCACTACTCTGAAAATACTACTTACAGTACTCCACTCTCCAAACACCAGCACCACCACCCAACACAGCACACACATATTTTCTTTTAATTTTCAATTAATTGTAGCTAGTCATTAGATTACATGAATACATGGTTGTGTCTGTGTCAAACTAGCAGTGCAAGTAATGAAGTAATAATATTCAACCAATACAAAGACTTTCAGGACTTGCAGAGCTAGATTTTTGCTAATGTTGAAGGATCTGTTCAACCATAAATTTCTTAAATTACTCACCTTTCTTTAAATGAAGGATGTTTTTTGTAGAGTGAGCCATCTACTGCTACTACACAGTCGTGCTCCTTGCCAATCTTCCTCACAATGGCTACCACTCCTGCTGCTGCCAGTCTAGCCGCACGTGTAGACACTGCTTCACAGACACGCCTCACCACCTCACAATCCTCTTCAGATGCTTCAATTGAGAATTTTTCTTTCAAGATGCTCTTACAGGCCTCTGGATCACTGACAAGTGATACACGACAGGTATATTCATATGTCCCACTTATTATAAGCTAAGAATTGCAGTTGTAGTATAAATTTGAACGAGTATTCTATTGTACATTCCACCCTACCCTTACCCCAAATATTCTATTTCAAATAAGTGACTTCAAAAATTCAACAACGAAAATAATAGAACCTAATTACAAATGAATGAAATAATGTATAAAAGGAAAATACCATCTGTTATAGGTCATATTTAAATCACCATGTTTTGACTTTGTGTGCAGGTAAGTTATAATTAGATCTATTGGCTGTGAATATAGAGAAATACTGTTGGGCATAACAAACCTGATTATCCTATCATTCTTTGTCTTGTCATCCTCCACTAATCTGTACTTTCCTTCAATCATGGACACATATTCAGTTTTAAATGCTTCAAACTTGTCAAAAGCAGCTGAAGACTTCCCTCCAAAGAGTGGCTTGTCTTTGTAGTTGATGAGTGACTGCAGAGCAAGTCGAACTAACTCACCAATGTACTTCCCAGATATCATCTTTTCATACCTGAATCAACAAAAGCAGAAATTTTTAATATCCCTATAGGTAACTTCTCTAAAGTATTTTAGCACAAAGTTAAAGTGTCATGGACAAAGTTTTAATGGTCTCTATGAGTGTTGCACCAAAACAAACGTAAAAAAAGAAGAGCAAAACACCAAGACTTAGACTATAAAATTACATACGTCTGCTGGCCTTTGTTCTGGATAAGGCCATTCAATTTAGTGTCAAAATCTGTGATATATGCCTGCAATTTTCCATCATCTCCAAATGCTCCCCACTCTGTGTTCACAATAACTGGGTAAGGCCATTGGTCTCTTTCCAGATAGCAGGCATTGGTCCCAGTTCCTAGAATAAGTCCCACATCACAATTTAAATATTGGTACCTCACGGCTAGTTGAGTTGCCGTGGTATCATTCACCAATGCTACTATATCGACTTCTGTCTCCTTCAATGCTGTTTTGAGCATATCGACGACATCTCTACCCACTGCACCTGATGCTGAAAAATCCTTTGTCCACCTAATGAGAGTTCCTTCAGTGAGAGAGGTTTGGTGAACAGGAAATGATAATGTAAATCCAAGAGGCAGCCTTGTCTTAATGCTATGCTCTTCAATAAACTGTGCCACAGAATCAGCTATAAAACCAAAGAGTTCTTCTTGTGTCCCTCGCTTTATTGCTATATCAATTGGTATCTCCTACATATATAACAGAAAATAAATTTGCAAATGAAGAGCTACTAATTCTAACTTCTTACCCCACCATCCTCTGGTATCTGAGTAATGTTACCTTCACCATCCAGTTCTAAATTTGTACAGGAATTCATTTAAAGATAGCAGAGGCAAAGAGTGTTCTATTATTACCTACGAGAAGAATTCTAAATTTGCTTCCTCCCAGGTCTACAGCTAAATATTGTCCTTTCTCATTTCCTGTAGGAAGGAAATGAATATACGTGTCCAGCATCTTCAAAATACCTTTTCCCTTCAGTCCATACTCAAATTCCTGGGTCAGCTTGGACAAAATGTCCTTCATTCCATCAAGAGAGATGGAAAAACATTGGACAATTGTGTCCTACAAAAACAACAATAACCAAGACTACAACTAGATGTTTAGGTCAGTATAGGTATGACAAACTAGCTAAGTATTAGCTTATGACAACATACCACCATAATCATTAGACCAAGCCAGGAGCCTTATTAGAAGAAATTTCCGCCGTCACGCGACGATTTCGGTGTTACCGTGTGGTTCAAATTCTATTTACTAGCAATAGCCATTGAGTTTTCAGACTAGCATATTCAGTTGAAATTTAGTGACTTGCTCTCACACTTCGTATCGCCACTGCATAAAAATATGAGGGTACTTGTATCTATAAATTTCTGTCCTAAATTTCTGTCCCAAATTTCTGTTCAAAATATTCACAAACTTTTGTGTATAGCAATAGACCATAACAACAACACTACATGATGAAGTGTCAGTGTCAATCTGAACTATCAATTTGTTTTTCTTTCTTGCCATAAGTAACAAATAGTTGCTATGTATATTATCTATAAAAATACTGATCATCAAATGAAAAGCAATTCTAATGCAATATATGCCAGGCAGAGTTGAGGTGGTTGTGGTTTAATTGTATTCTCCGGCTTCTTTTAATCGACAAGCCACAGCAGCCACAATGGCGGCACCACGACCTGATCCATCTTCAGACTCCTTCATCACTATCTTATTACCCGGAGCCAACTCCTGCATAGCAGAATCCATCCTGGATAGGAAATAAATAAAATAAACAAATAAGTCAGAGCTTGGAAACACCCACTAAGAACATTTTGCATTAATTCAAATATGGAAATAAGGTTGTTTTTGTTTCTTTTTGGAGTGATAGGAACTAGATGCAATGCATCCATTTATTCATAAATACAGGACATACCCTTAGCACTGAAAAAAAAATACTAATAAGAATTTCCCCACAAAATGATTACACGAATAACTATTAAAAAAAAAAGCACAAAATTTTGTTTCGTTTAAATGAATATCCTTTATTTATTGATGTAAATAATAAAGGCTAGAGCCTACTCCACAAAATCTTACTTGTGACGAAAAGTAGGATGTTTCTTGTAAAGGGAGCCATCGACAGCCACAGTGCAGCCATTGAGCTTGTCGATCTTCTTCACTAGAGCCACAATGCCGGCAGCAGCCAGTCTAGCAGCACGCGTGGAGACAGCCTCACACACACGCTTCACAATTGTACATTCTTCATCGGAGGCCTCTATGGAGAAGTCCTCCTTCAAAATCTTCTTACAGCATGTGGGATCACTGAGTATAAAACAGTACCATAGCACATGATAAGTAAAAATCATTAATAATGTGGTGAACCAAATACCAATCCTATCTATATTTGGATACCAATCCTATATTTAGATACCAATCCTATATTTAGACACCAATCCTATATTTAGATACCAATCCTATATTTGGATACCAATCCTATATTTAGATACCAATCCTATATTAGGATACCAATCCTATATTTTGGGTGGCAATCCTGTATTTTGGGCACACAGGCATTTTACTAAAGATAAAAGATAGGTAATTACAATCATAGTACAACACTGAATTATGACCTGCTATTAGAAGCCTTACTAATGTAGAGATAACTACTGCAACAACATGCAAACTAAAACATTCAAATAGTAGAAAACAATGTGTGAAAAAAGAAGTAGGATTTTATGAAGTACAGTCAGATCAAATTTTCATCAGTGCATGAAATGGCTTACATTGGGTAAATCCGTTCTTCTACATAATATTAGGGAAGCAGGTATGTAGGATATTTACCATTACGTAATTGTAAAAATGTGGGTGTGGCAACTATTTTATATGGTATATATGTACTTATACTGTAGATAGATAGCACTGGATACTACAGGAATATCCCATTACCTCTCAATCATGGATACATATTTCGTCTCAAACTTCTCAAAGGTATCAAAGACAGCTGAAGACTTCCCTCCAAATAGTGGTTTGTCTTTGTCTTTGATCAGAGACTGCAGAGCAAGTCGCACCAACTCACCTATGTACTTCCCAGATATCATCTTTTCATACCTGAAAACACATGACAAGAAGGACTATTATTATTATATGCACAGCCCAAACGAGTACAAAGTAATAATTGGTAAAAGGTCTTCACAGTCTAATTCCTAAATTTATGAGCTATTCTCAGCAGCTTTAGATCACAAGTATTAAATAACTTGTAATAAGGTCTTTTAAAGTCAGGTTTTAGTGAATTTGCCACAAGTATCAATCAGTCCTACTTATTTCTATCAACTTACGTTTGCTGTCCCTTATTCTTCACCAGTTGATCAAGCGCATAGTCACTGGGTGTCAAGTAAGGCTTCAACATTTCTCCATCATCCCCAAATGCCCCCCACTCAGTATTCACAATGACATGAGAATAGCGTGATCTGTCTCCCTTGAATTTAGGAATGGCGTCAAGTTTCTCTAGGTAGCAGGCATTGGTACCGGTACCAAGAATCAGTCCTATATGGCAACTGGGGTCTTTGATTCCCACAGCTAGCTGGGTACCAGTGGTATCGTTTACTAGGGCTACCACATCTACATCAATATTCTACAAAACAAATAAAATAAATTAATATCATCACCATCATCATTATCATCATCATTTTATCATAATCATAACCAACATCATCATTCATCATAACTAAATCCAAAATTTTTTTTTATTTTTTACAAACTTGACCTTTTTTTCAAAAGCTTCCTTGAGTAAGCCAACCACATTCACGCCAACCGCTCCTTCAGCCGAGAAGTCCTTGGTCCATCTAATAAGAGTTCCAGAGATGAGCGAGGTCTGATGAACTGGGAAGGAGAAAGTAAAACCTAAGGGAAGCTTGGTTGTAATGTTGTTATCCTTGGTGAACTTGGCCACAGAATCTGCTATGAAATCAAACAGCTTCTCCTGGGTTCCCTGCTTGGTGGCCATATCTATTTCCATCTTTTGGTCAATTTGTGATACTTCAGCACCACCAGCAAGCTCTTCACAAGATTAAATAAATAAATAAAAAACAAAACAAAAACAACAACAACAACAACAAAAAACAACAACAAAAAAAAAAACAACGAATAAATAAATAAACAAAATAAATACATGTAAATAAATAACACATGTAACTTGAGAGCTTCGTACTTATCAGAAGAACTCTGAAATTGCTTCCACCCAAATCAAGTGCCAAGAAGTCTCCCTTTTCTGTGCCATCTGGTAAAGAGTGGACATACGTGATGAGCATCTTCACCATTATGTCATCTCCCTCTCTGGACAATCCTTTCTCAAATTCATTTTTTAGTTTAGAGGCAATGCCATTCATCCCGTCCAGGGAGACTGTAAAACCCTCTACAACTTTGTCCTACAGGTACAATAAAATAAAAACCCAGAGGTCTCTCAAAACAGGAATTCCATAGCTACTAATTAAGAACACATTAGAAGTTGAAAAATCAATCAAGTTAGTTCTGTACTTCTGGTAAGACATATAAAATTTAATATACTTGTGAGTACAAACTATAGTAGTGGGAACTTTTTACCTGAAGTACACTGAATGCTGCTAGCTCAAAAGTGAAATAAAATCCGCAATTTGAAATGGCCAAACATTTATTTGGGTAAAGGGTTTCAATGTTATTTACTTTTTAGTTATGAAATATTGATCAGTTAATCCCACACTAAAGCTAACTTTCTGTTTGCTTATTGGCTATTTAAAAGTGAGCCCCAAGCACTTAAAAAAAAAACAAAAAAAACAACAACCATTTTCGGAAAATTTTGATGTAGTTTTTGAAGAAATAAAAGTTAGAGCATAGTCTCAGCTCAATTACTGGCAGAATTGCTTATACACACGAATTAAGGAGTCTTGCAGGTACATAGATCCAAATGCATCTTTCTCAGCTAACTAAAACTTTCTCACTTAAGCAAAGGCAAAATGTGAAAAAAATCTTAGTTGTCGCAGGGGAATCGAACCCAGGAACCCTGGCTTTAGCCACCAGTGCTCTAACCACTGAGCTACGACAACCCACGACTTCCAAGACCTTTACATTTTACCTTTATACTGTTGAGTAGTACTGCTTGCTGCAGTCTCATACTCAACAGACAACCAATTATGTGCCGTCAAAACATCTTTTCGGTGTTGACCGGAAACACCGGAGAGGAGCCATAATATCATCACAATTATCAAATTCTGACCCTGCCACTCCATTTATACTCAAAGTTTCCTCAGTTGGGAACATGTATGTATAACTCTTAGCTTAGCTGGACTTATTCAGTGTCTGGTATATACCCTAGCCAGTGTCACACCCTCTCAAGCTTTCATATACAAAATGCAAACCTATTTAAGCACCCCGCAAAGAGCTTAACTTACCACCATCGCCCAGCTAGCGTCTTGTCAAAACACGCAAGTAAACTTTGAGCCCTTGCAAATCAAGACGTCTACGCCAACACTAATAGAATTCATACACTATACGAAGAGGGACACACCGTTTCCGCCACATTGTCGTACTTTACCAAAACCTCGCAACAAATAATATGTAGTTATGAAAAAATAATAGACGACTGACATAGTCATGGAATATACAAGTGTATTAAAAAATTGGTCATTGGTGCATGAATGCAATTGCTATTAGTAGCTAACATTCAAAAAATGGAAAGTTTTAACCGCTTCAAAGGGTCTTCCTTGCAAATCTGTTTCTGCTGCTAACCCTGTATATCGAGATTGAATGCATATACATAATATTTTATATACATTTTTACAAACAATTATTTACCTTTCGAATCTCCTAGATGACTTCCTTGTCTGCTTTGTTCCTTCCTGAAGGAGCTTGAACTGAGTCCTGCCACTGAAGCGAAAGGTGGAACCTCTCCTGAACAGACTGTTGGAAGACGGACGCCTCGGAAGATCAGTCTTGACAGTCCTGAGCAAATGAAAGCACCAGTGGTGCAACTATTAGCACTTGTACACAACACTTCTGTCAGAAAGAACTGGTAGTCACACCCACATCAACGATTCCCTTAGTGTGTGTGTATAAGTGTGCAGTGCACTTATTGACGTAACTAAAAAATTGTGTGGCAACACACTATAAAAGAGTTATACATACAGCAAGCTCCCGTCATGCAATATCTCACAGAATAAATGCCCTTATATACACTACCACACCACGCAATCAGACAAAAACTGATACAATCAGCTATTCACATGCACTCTGAGGTGAACAGTGAACTACATGAATTTCACAGTTGTGGGATTGGGTGACAACCATGTGTACCTGAAGAATGTATGATGTTCCACACAGGACTTCCACAGAGTCTTGCACGCAGACTTAGAAGGGCAGTTGAACATTATGATCTCCGTGTAGTTCTGGCTCTGCAATAAATAATAAGTGCAATAAACTGCCAATACATGTTTACTGTTTTACAGTAATTGTAACATAACTGTTTTGCTGTGCTGATATGTAAACTTACTGGTGGAGCAACCATTTCTAGTTGCACCTGCTTCCCTTTGAAATTCACAGCAGATATTCTGACCCTAATAGGAGACAGGTTTGATAAAACACACACACACACATACACACACACACACACACACACACCATGGGAAGTTATTTAGGGCAGTGAAATCAGGATGCTCTCCGCAGAACACAGTTACGCCTCTGCCTGACACACCCATTTGCAGTTTGATGTTGGAAATGTCCTAATTAAACATAAAGAAGGCGGAGTTAATAAACTATTGGCTAACAGTTTCTCAGCAGTAGAACTGACCATCACTGGATGGAAATCCATGCCGTAGCGATCTAACCTGCACGCCAACTCCAGGAAATTCTTGTCACATTCAGCAGGGAGAAGACCTCTGGAATTCACGGAATGCAAACAATGAATAATAGTTGAGTGTTGAGTGTAGCCCAATTCAAATGCAGCACAACTAGAAAACCATTTCTTATATTTGATATGTGTAAAACTGTAAATATTAACTTTTAGCATTCTTCCATAGTCACAAAATTAGGGGGGAAAAGCTTCCTCTTTTAAAAGCTCTCTTTTTTTTTTAACTACACCAAACCAAATTCCCAGATCTGAAAATCACGCATGTCATATTAGGTTATAAATTACTATTATTTCAGCTGTGGTAAATACTACTGTGAGCATGTTTTCTACCTGTTCTGTCTGTGAAGCTTTTCCACTTCTTCTCTCACTTGATCTGACTTGTACTCCAGGAATGGGAACTCCACAAGGTAGCTAGGAACATGATCCAGGGGATCATGGTCTCCCAGTTCTCCTTGAACAACATAGCCAGCGAGAATGCTGTACGTCTCATCCGAACACTTGAATTTTCCATTTACCAAATCTTCCTTCAATTGAAGGGAAATGAAGTATCTATATATGTACGTGTATATAAATAAGAGTTTGAGAGATGGAGCCTAGGAAAATAACACATTGTTTGCTTGCATACAAACCTTGTCACTTCATCGAAGATGTATGTGGAAGAGACTGGGTACAGTTTCACACGAAATCGAAATGTAAAGTCACCTGACTTTCCTGAAACCGAACAAAATTAGTCATGTAATGAGAACATCTAATTATGACTATTTTCACTTACTCTTCACTTGCTTTTTAATGGGCTTCAAAGGATCCAACCAGTGCTAATAATGCGATAATAATATAGTCTTAATAATAATAATAATAAGAAGAACAACAACAACAATAACAAATGACCAGGGGAAAACAGGAACATACAATACTTTCATTCATCACTTTCAGTCTTGAGTCTATATGTTGGTCTCCCCAATAAGTTGCAATACAAATCTGAGTACTGCTACCCCAAAATAAGACCACGCCCAGTGAGGTCAGGCACACTGAGTGTTAATATGAGGTGTCGTGTAACCTGATGTAGCCATTACTAAGGCCACCAGGGCTCTATGACACCTGGAAGATACAAAATCAACTCAATACAAGGGCAAGTTTGTTGGCGCCATTTTTGGCACAGAGGTAACCAATTCCACCCCCAACTATTCTATATAGGCTGCGATTTACAAGGCAACTACACCATTCTTGTCAATGTTTGTATGTATGTGTGCTGCAAAATTAGCTCTTTCACACTTCCCTTTCAAGTTCCACGCTCAAGAAGCATGAGAGAACATGGTCATCAAAGCATTCAAGCATACTCCGTGGTTACACAGAAATCAATACTATGTAGGAGTGGCATAATAAGTAATATAAACTGCCGACCCTTCGATCAGTTGGACACACCACTGGTGGTGACAGCCCACAGAAAAATTGCACAAAATTGGTACACCAACAAAAGAAAGAAATCATCCATTGATTAAAAAAAAAAAAAAAAAAAAAAAAAAAAAAGATTTCACAATTGAGTGGCTGTAAAACATTTTTGGGTAGCAAATGTTAGTTTTCCACATTGGGTAAAGCTTTGAGCATGTCTGTTATTTCAGAAAGCTTATAAATTGCAGTATACAGCAGTAAGGAAGCAAACAGTATATACATACCACATTCTCTTTGGAGTCCTTAAACTGCAGGCCAAAGTAGTCGTTTTCTTCCAAGCTAAGATGTTTGAAAACTTCACTTAACAATACTTCGCCCAAGGACCTTTTCTACGTAGCCAATACAAAAACAACACCTTCCGTAATCATATGAACGCCCAAGGGTGTGGCAGAAGGAGACTTACCGTCATGTCAATAGCTACGGTAGAACCGTCGAGCACAACCACCTGACAGGAGTACACTTCAGTCATCTTGCGCACTACTACAACTACGGAGTGATGAAAACCACCGCCGCTATCTCAAATGGAAACGGCTTTACTATCGAATCATCAATGAAAAGCTTGGGGAGTGGCAAAATATTGGGCGTGTATAAAATAGTACCACGCCCATTATACAAACTCATCTATCTGACGACTATTTACCTATATCTGCCAATCCAAGGAATGTTGAGCCAAAAACTAAGCAGAATCTCTTTCAAGATGACTGACTTGGAGGAGTATGAAGAAGTCAAAGAGGCCCGAAAGAAAAAGGCCCGCAGCTCGGATATGGCTCCTTTGGGTTCCAGCTCATCTCCAAAGAACAGAAAACCCATTCCTAAGAACGATGGGGCCACACCAGGCCTTAACAATAGCTCATTCCGTGCTTCCACTCCAGAACAGACCTCATGACCAGAAATGAATTCTTTTCAACAGTACAAACATAAGAAAATACTTATAATTACATTTGAAATTTAATTGACAATACAGCATAAGCTCAGTAGAATGTTTTTGATCGCATATAAGTTTGCAAAAGTTCAATTGCCTGTCTGGTTTCCAAGTAAAGTCTAGCATCTTGCAGCCAGTCACTAGCAATTCTCATCGGCTCTCCCTTGAGGAATGCCATGCAGTCCACTACTCCAGCCAAATCCCCTGCTGTCATTCTTTTCTCGGCAAGATACAAAATGGCGTAAGTGTCCATCTTCTCCAGTTCTGAATACTGAATAACTTCAGGTAGTGGGGCTCTTCGAAATGTCAAAAAGGCTTGAATGTGTGACAGTAAATACGTTAAAGGTCCGGCACCTTCTGGTGGCACCAGAGCCACATTTCTGCAGGTTCTACGGACATTCTCAAATCTGGTTCTTATCTGTTGCTCTGACTGGATGCCTTCTCCGCCTTGAAGAGCTTGGGCTGGAATAGAATTTAGGGTTGCCAGTACGAACAGGTCATCCTTGGCTGATTCAAGAAGTGACGTCACATCCATTCCCAACACATAACGTCTTACATCGTAGTCCATATCAGAGTTGATGCGCTCCATGCTGCCCCCCAAAGAATCGGAAAACTTTCTGAGGTTTTGAAACCGGATGGTTCTTTCCCCTATATTAATGCAATAAATAAAATGAAAATGCCACACACAGCAAACTGTACAATCACAAACATCTAAAAACAACATGAGTGCTTCAAAAGAGTCTGTAACTTCAAGAAGTTACATACCTGCATCAGCTACACTTTCGACCATACTCTCTATCCCGGCAAGTCTAGACCTCACTTTTGCCAAATCCTGCTGGAAATGAGTTCCAAGTTCAACCATACTTTGATAAAGTCGATTTGACCAATAATCTCTCAAGCTTTGACGTAGTTGCTCGAGAGCTTTCTCTTTCTCCTCCTGATAGGCCTCATGTGCCACTCGCATCTGCTCCGCAATGGCCTTGTGGTACTTATCAGCCTCTATTTTCCTCTGCAAACAGCGGAAGCACAGAATTTAAAAATGAATCATTTTGTCGTGGAGTTAAGTACTTTGCACAGCTATATATACGACAAAAAAAAAGTATAAGTGTACCTTAAAAATTCATCATGAATATTCAGCCCTGATTATGAAGTTCTTAAAAACGGGGGGAGGGGGGTAAGGGAGGAGGATTGTACATGTCAATTTTTTTTTCCTATAGTGTAAATACAGATTCAAAGAATTCTTAGAAGCTCAAAAAAATTACTCTGAACTTTAGTACAACATGAGTATGCATGTAAAAATATTTCAGGTAAGATCATTAAAAATTGATATCACATGTCTTTGTGTTGCCAATCTTATCTCTTGTACTTTTAAGACAATGTAATATTTACGAGGTTCTCATACTTCATTGCTATGCCCATTCTGTTCAGAAGACAGGCAGTCATAATACACACTAGAACTGAGACGTCTTGCTTCTAATGTGAGGAAAACTATTTTTAATCCTTACATCAATGATTCGCTCTAAATTATGTTTCGCATCCCTCTCCTCCAAGGAATGCTCCAGTTTCTTCTCACTAAGCTCCTCTAATTCGTTCCGTTGGACTTCAAGAGCTATAAGTATAATATTAAAATCCCACACTTCCCTCTGGAGGCACCAACCTCACCTATCATCACAATTCTGGCATGATCTGCATCTACTGCCTTTAATCTTTGATCCATCATTCCAATCTTCTTATTAAGAGAGGCAATAATCTTATCTTTATTCGAAGGATCAATGGACGACGAAACAGCTTCTAAGTCTCTGAAGTGAAAAAAATGTGAATTTTAATAGATCATACCAGAATCACTTAAGCATGAGTCGAATTGTACTGTGACTTTGATAACCCATTTTATATTATTTCCTAACCTTCACTTTACATACAATATTAAGTCACAAATAACTAGAACTCTCCCTTACCTATCCAGTTCCTCTTTGCTTTTATTGACCACACCATGACAGCTTGCAGCCACTCTGGCAGTGGCAATGACCTCCTTCACTAAGATGAGGTTCAAGTCAGTTTCAGCTGCTTTCAACTGCATCTCTGCGGTGATGGTGGATGCTATATCCCCATAACCGGAGTCTTGTGCATGTTTTACCATTCTTTCTGCATACAAACTCTTTTCCTTATACCGGTCCACTGCTTCCTTCAGTGCATTGCTGGCTTCAATGCCTGCTTGCTTAGCATCTAACAACAGAAGACAAAGTCAGCTTCTCTCAAAGGCACTCATTAGTAACAATAGTAGAATCCATTAAAATAATGTATCTCTGTACAATAGTTCCATTACTCACACCTCATAAACCCACGTTAAGAGTTAGGAAATAAATATACCATTTTGTAACTATTCTTTTAAGTTTTGCATGACGTCATGTATGATTATCATCAAATAAAATCATATAAAATACTGAATCAGTTAATGTTTTACTCTTCCGAATCTTATAAAAATGATACCAAAATATTTATAGCAATATTTGAGTCTGGGGGGGAAGGGGAGAATTTTTTACCTGCAATCTGCTGTTCTACTCCACCTTCTACATCTGCAGTAGCAGCCACTTTCGAATGCAGCTCCAGCCATGCCTGCTTCACTAGCTGCTGGGCCTTGCTCACTTCATCACAACCCACCAAAAACTGCTTGTATGCTTCCTCAAGCAGTTCTGAGCTCTGTAAACATACACTTGGTAAGACTTAAGTCTTGTACACGACACATTAAACCTTTACCTTGCTTGGATCTGACAGCCTAGGATCCTGGTCAACAATGGCACGAGACTCTGGTAAAGGTGGTATCACCACTTGAGAAACAGGTTCTTCTGATTTAGTTTCTTTGGAAGTATCTACTCCAGTCTAAAAGAAATTTTAGTGCTTTCAAATATGTGAGTACTCTGTAACATGATGTTACTTACTTCTTTATCTTTCTCTTTATTGGAAGAAGCTTGGTTTGCAACCAAATCGGTTTTAGACGGTGTTGAACCTTCAGCGCTTAATACGTGATCCAAGTTTTCCTCTTCCTTGTCTCTTTTAACAATACTATCAGAGGATGCTTTCACTTCTTCTCTCTTATCATTGTTTGAGCTGTCATCAATTGTGCCTTCTGTTTTTGCCACTTCACTACTAATTTCACTCCCAGCATCATCAGTGGTTGCTCCTACTTTCGAAATAGCGTCAGTATTTTGCAACTCATCCGACTTCATAGTAGTTTCATCTTTATTACTGACTGAGGAAGCATCGGCTTTGAGACGTGAATCGTCTGCACTATCTGCATGCATTTTATTTTCTGTTGCTTTCTCCCCATCTTTGTCATCAACGGCCGGTTCGCCCTTTAATATTTTGCTCAAGTCTGGCTTGGGTTTAGGTTTGCTTGGCTGATACACCAGACCTTCTTCTTTGACTTTAGGCTGTCTACGAAAATAGCTACGAGCCTTGCTCCACTCTTCACCAGCTTTGTCAACAAAATTTGCAAATCCAGGAATAGTTTGATCTACTTTAACCTTGAATACTCTATCGTAATGGGCATAGGCAATTACCCCACCAATTCCAAGCGCTACAACTCCTAATACAGTTTTAGCTGTACCAGGAGCATTTGTATTCGCTGGAGAAGTTCGCCATCTATGATTTACCTGGACACCACACAACTATAATACAATGATAAATCCTTATTTTTTTCTTACCTTTCCACTTACGAACTGCCTGAGCCTAAGAATACTAGTCATCACACAAAAGACACTCACAACAACTCACTACATTGGATTTCACTGCACAGCACTAGGGTGTTCTTTAATAAGAACAATTTAAAGGCACGTGCGCGTCTAGTGATAATTTGTTGCTTAGTAACAAATCAAAAATACATAGTGAGGTGTGCATTATATGTGTTATCAAGATGGACAATTATGGACAACTAAAGTTAAGGTAAGTAAAGGTTTATCCTCAGTTATTTGAGCATTAACAACACCCATTTCAGCTGGTCTGCAGGCTACAATGGCTCACAGCTACACTATGTTACTGACAGTATTCTTGTGTATGGTTGTGGAAACATCGTCACTTTTGTTAAAGCCAATGGAGAACACTTTAAAAGTATACAGAGTGAGGGGAAAGGTGTAGGCTTTCTTACTACTTGTCATAAAACTCAAGTGGTGGCCTACTCAGAAAATACGCTAAAGCCAAGAATATTTGGCATTGAGTATCCTTCCTTTCAGGTCAAATTTGTGCTAGAAGGTAATCAATCTCATTCTGATTTCACACAAGGATGAATTAAAAACGTGACACTTTTTTCTTGAAAAATAACAGGTGGAGCAGAATTGGAATATACTAGTTTCTGTTTCTCTAGTGATGGCAAGAGGATGATATCTCTTTCTGGCATACCCGATATGAGGCTTACAGTATGGTAAGTAACACCAAACATTATATTTTGTTTTGACTCACAAATGTCTAATCTTATTAGGGACTGTAGTGAAACTACTGGTCAGGTTTTATGCAGTGAACAAGTAAAGGAAGGAGCCATAGGACTTGCAATCAATCCCTTGAACTGGAGGCAATTCTTCTTGTTTGGACCAACTTTCTTAACACTTTGGAATGCTGAGAAATGTGGAGCTGAATTTAAACTTATACCACTGTAAGCATAATAGCAATAATTCATGGATATCAATTTAATCACATTTGTATTGTGTCATTAGTGAGATTGAATTGCCCGAAAAGACCAGCGAAGTTGGTGTTAAGACAAGTGTGATACCAGAAAATTCTCCACACAGATCTCCTGCTAAGTCAGTTCGTACTGAAGCGACAGCAGCTTCCACCATGACCCTGTACTCACCACCAAACATGGCAGAAGTCTACTATTCTGGATCTTATGAGGACTACATCAGGAAGAAACAATGTGTGGAACCCAAATGCATTTGTTGGACAACAAAGCAAGCAGCTTATGTGGGGTGTGGTGGAGGTCAACTGCTGACGGTAGAGGCAGAGTCTGGTTCTGCCACTTTACTAGTTAACCCTCTCCCTACAGAGGTAAGTACACAAAAGATTTATAACTATAATTATACACTTGACATATTATTAAAAAATATATTATTTCTTTGAGGTACTATATAGTGTAAACATTAGCTACTATATGTTTCGACTAAGTGAGTTAACTACTGAAGAGAAATAGTGCCCAGTGTCAGGAGGAGGAAAAAAGTGGATGTGTTGAATTATAGCTGCATATAATATTAAGAATCATGCTTTTTGATTACTAGGATGATAGTCTGTCTGCATCTGGCAATTCTACTGAATTAAAAAGAACTGCTCATTCGGAAATGAAAGAAGGATCTGCAGATTGTTTACTTCTGAGTTCTCAGGGAATTTTCACTGCTGGCAAGGTATATAATAATTTTTTTTAATATTATTATTATTATTAGAGTTGCACCGACAGAAGATTTTACCGATATACCGATAACCGATATTGTATCTAGAACCGAGGCTGATACATAGATATATTCATTGAATTTTGAAAATTTAATTTTTACATAATTAGAAATATAATGGTACTAGTCTAGAGTCTTCAGTGCCAGGAACAAAGTTGTGCCAAATTGGTTAATTATATCGGTATGGCGGGTAGTGTTGACGACCGATACCGATATCGAAAAAGTAGGCCGATAAACCAATAAACAATAGACCGATAGATTATCGGTGCAACTCTAAATATTATTATTATGATTATCATCATCATAATTTACATCTTGATACATGTGCATGTATACTTGAATGGCTACTATTTAATATAATAAATAATACAAGAACTCTAGTTTGATTTATAATGTCAAGTACTGAATATTATACTGGGTAAAGACTACTGAATTTCACACTTCTGGCATTTCAATTTTTGTTTTTCAGAATGGTAAACTCCAGTGCTTTGGTATCCCAAGAATGGAGTTGTTAGAAGAAATTGAAATCAGCTGTTCAGTGCAGCAACTTAGCTGGTCACCTTCTAACTCCACAATAGTCATGGGAACAGTGGATGGTAGCATCTGCACTACAGGGGCCACTAACATTTCTTCATCATTGGAAAATGTATCACGCCATAGGTGCTCAAGACTCACTGGTATTGACATGCTCAGCCAAGGCTCTGAATTCTGTGTGGTAAGCTTTGTCAAAGATGTCCAAGCATCTTGAGAAAACCTTTCACCAATGTTTAGGTTGTTTCAAATATAATATATATATGGATATTTTTCCTTGAGTATTTCCGCATCACGCAAACATTTCAATATTTTCCCATAATGAACGCTGCATTCTTGCATAGTTCTGGACAACAAGCCAGGTAGCTTATCTTCTCTATCAAGATGTTTGGATAGGCGTATACAGGATTCAGATATTGCATTTTGCTGGACTAAGAATTTGAAGGTTTTGCTGGTCATTAGAAGTGAAGAAAAGGTACTGTTTTGGGAAAATATTCAATGTATAATAAACAATTCATTACACTTGTCGTACAATATGAGGATGACATTTCACTCTCACACGTTTTCACGATCCAAAGGCGAGTGAAAATACTTATGCTTACTCGTGAAATATATCCCCATATTGTACACCGACTCATGCAATAAGAATTTTAATGTATACATAATAGACTTGTAGGGAAGATGGTTGTGTACAAGTATGGAGAATAGAAGACGGCGTTCTAATGTCTTCTATCCAACTAGATGAAGAGGTATGAACAGAACATCTCTCATAATAAGTATTGTCAATGTATATATCAACTCTCCAGTGCACTTGCATTGCATGCCCACTCAGCTGCAGACTGGCTGTAGTAGGAACTGCTACTGGAAGTCTTTGTATGGTTTCCCTCGCGGAAATTTCCTTCCCACGTCTGGTACACAAGTCGTCTGTTCACAGTCAGCCGGTTATGGGATTGAGGTATAATTACTTTAAATTTTAAAAAAATCACAAAATTCAGTTTCAAAAGAAAAAACTTTGATTTTTTAAGCTCTAATGTTATAAGCACTTATTGTATTATTCAACCAGGCATGACCAGTCTGGACTCTACATGGTTAGCTTTTCTGCCAATGAACCAGTGTTCATTCATGACAGCAGACCTTCAACAAAGTTCTCTATTCTGGGGTATTTAGGTAAGTGTGTATATATAATTATATTAGAATGCAAATTCAAAAAAAAAATGCATCAAGTCACAAAAAAATATATTTTCAGAATATTCTACTTCGGTGAAAAACAACAACAACAATACATGCATGGTTCAGAATTTATAAGGACACTAAATTAGTTTCAGGTAAAGTTGTTTAAGTCTTGATAGCCCAAAATCGAATTGTATCTATCCAAGGTGCAAGTTGTGCAGCTGTTTGCTATGGTGCTGCAAGCTATTATGTTCCCCGTGTTATCAACTAGACCTATAGAGCGGCCAATCACAGAAAAAGGCCCGAACAGTGGGATAGACGTGTCAGTAGTGCTCCGAATAGAGGCAACTCCATTGACTGGTAAGACATTGTCCAGATTTCCGATTGCACATGCATCTGCTGTCATCATTCCAGATAACGACGTAAACAGTGCTCGGCCTCCGACTCTGTACATGCCACCCAGCGCTGTTGCATTGCACATGCCTGAAGAAGGAACAGAGTTATTGAATATCCTCAAGCTGTAATCAGCTCCCTGGGAACGAAGCCCAGTAATAAATGCTTTGAGATAAGTTTCGTCATCTGGGGAGTCTTGATGAAGAGTGAACTCTCCAAACTCACCGGTAACTGCCCGGAATCGAGCATCAGCTCTTAGAGGTCGGATTGTAGTGAAAGGTGCACAGCCAAGGCTATTGCCATTGCTGTCTGCGATCCTTACGATTAAAGGCTGTATGCTACCAGCACTCAGAGAACCCAACTGTGAGTCTGCACAATAGCCCCGCGCACGACCACTGGTAAAGTCAAGACGTCCACACTTGCTGTTGAGGTCGCCAATAATGCATTCTTTCTGCTTCTCCATGCTGCAAGAATGGGCAGCAGGATTGTATGCGGCAGAACCGTACACCTACAAATCACACGGAGAGATAGAAAAATCGATAGAAAGACATAGACAGACAGACAGACAAAACAGACAGATGGACAGACAGACAGTGATAGAATGTAGAATATGGTTAAAAGAGATCAATTTTGCCATCACCAGTACCAATAAACAGGAAGGTAAATAGTGACTACTAAATCTGCAGGACTTCAGTAACCACTTAAGGGTGGCCGCACATAGCAACGCGCACCGCCTGTAGATCCGGACATTAATTTATTCCCCGCCAATACCCAATCGTTCGATAATACGTGAGCAGAAACAATCGCGCAGTAGTAGCAGAAGTATACTTTGCGAAGTTGTGGTGTTTTAGTTTAGCTTCTTGTTGTCTCATATTCGTTTACAGCAACTCTCCATACATCGTCTGAGCTCACGCGGCAAGGTGCACCAGGCTGCCCTCAAGCGGATGGATCCACCAGGCTCGATTTCTACGGAGTGAAGACTTCCCAAGCTGCGCAGATCTAATACCTTCACCTCTGGCTATCTCCAATAAACTGCTCTCTCTTCTGACTCACTTGTTATTGTTGTATTGATGTTTGTTTACTCTTGATATAGGCAGGCTCTTTTTAGAACCGATACAAACTAATTGAAAAAAAATTGCTCGCGTACTCATAGTAGTACGAGATATGGGGGTGGGGCTATTTCTTAAGAATTGCGAGTGGAATTAAAGTTCCAAATTTTGTATGAGTTTTTCTTGGAATCTAATAATGAGAACGACACAAAAATTTTACACACAGGTAAACCAAATAAAAAAGAACTGCACCACAACAAGAATTTTTCAATATCTTATAAATAGAAAAAATTGCGAGTATATCATAAAGTAATATTGAAATGGATAAGAACTCGTTGTCTTGCAGTAGAGTATCGGCTCGTAGTGCACCAAATTGCGGAGCTCCAACTTACCGCACCGCTCCAAAAAAGTGCTACAAAGTTTTATAACCAGGCCCCGATATTTCCTCCAGATTCACTCTAAAATTAGTGAGCGGCTCCTTCGGCAGGTACTTTGTCCTTGTGTTGTAGTGGAGAAGCCCCTGTAAGTATACAATAGTAATAATCGTGCATAGCAACCATCAACAAAAAATTGCGTAGGCGGTGTGCGGCCACCCTTAAAAGCCAGCCTTCCAAGCAAAACACTTGTAATACTTACCACAGTAAAAACAGCAGCATTGAGATATGAATGGCAATAATTATAGTAACTAGCAAATACCCTGCCACATGTGGCGCTTGATGTACTAATTTTAGCTACCTTGGAATGCAGTAGCATAAGGTATTTTTTATCAATTGTTACATCTGTCCACTTATTTTCTCACCTATTTTCTTGACCCATATGTATACACAAACCACCGTTGTCGTCATTTATACCAACCCGGCTCAGCTTTACTCAAACACACACACACACACAGCCATAGTCATCATTAGTGACAACGCTTACTGATTCATTTGATGACGCTTTACCAACCTGACTCAGCTCACAAATTATTCTTAAATCCACACACCGTCATCGTAGTTACTGACAGACAAGTGTTGATATTTTTCTCAATGCTTCAATTCTAATGAATCTAAGCACTAGTATATAATTCAACATATTTGCGGTCGTAAGTCATCATTAAAAAGAGCAGTCAAAAAAAAATACAGATAATGCTGTTTCCAATGCTAGACAGTTTTTTTACAGGATTATTCACTAGTGGGAGACATTGTATGTGCTTAACGCTCATTTTTAATTCCGTACCACTTTGATGCACATACCTATATGAGTATGTATACTTAACACTGATAAACGTTTGGTCACACATGCATGATTTTATAATACTACTTATAAAATTCAACTTTAGCTAATGTACTCTACTATATAACTTTAAAAAATTGGCCTCATGTAGGGTGTATGCCAGTCTGAAAATACATGCATACGTCTGTTGCACCCTATACCCTACAATCCATTCACATACCTGCCCAACACCGGTGCAATTCTCATATGCAGGTCCAAAGTTGAGGGTCCATGAGATGTTTTTAGCATTACTGAGCATTGCGCCATTCAGTGAATAAAGATCTGCTTCAACAGTGACCTCATCAAATCCATCAGGATCCCGAATAATAACATCCCCTTGAATAATACCATTATTAAAGGATGCACGAAGAGTCTGCACTCGCCTGCTTGGCCTGCCATTCAGTTCAATGTTTGCACAGATGAAAGCTCCACTCGGGCCGTCTTCTCGATTTATAAGAATAGAGCGTCCAACTATTGACTCAGAACCAAACAAGTCGAGGTTAGAGTCCCGAAATATCTGGGTGGTCAAATCGTTACGAAGTCGACCAAGCTTACCCGTCAAATCACCAACAGCACATGCTGCAGGATTACCAACACAGCTGGGAATATTACCACCTGGATTATCCGGATAGAATATATTACCCACTTCGCTGCAAGGGTAGTTACTCAAGAGGCTCCGGCGAATGGGATGTTCATGGATGCTCCAGCGATAAGCATCTGAAAACTGGTCAAGCCCAACCAAATTGACTTGGATGTCTACTGGAGCAGTTCGAAATTCTTGTGAAAATACTATTTCACCAGTAACTCCTCCTTGATTAAATACTGCTACCACAGTGCGATGGATTTCATTGCGTCCAACTGTACCCGTACGCTTATTTCCTATGAATAAAAACGACTTTAATTCACTTATCACTATAGAAATAAAGCACCAAAGGTGCGAATCCTTAGTGCAACTATACACTAATAGCTATTACTAAATCATTTCTCAGACCAAAACAAAAATTTTTTTTGGTTATTTTTAAGCAGGTATCAATATAGATCAAGCAATGAAAATGGTAGATGTAAAAAGAGAATAAGAAAAACAGGCCAACAACACTTACCAGTATATATTTTTCAATGAGCATACAAATACTGTGGGCAGCAAGAAATTATTTGCTCACATAATTATGATGTGACGATTAGGGGCATTATCCACAAAAGCTAGTACCTACGCGGACATCAGCCCGGAATTAAAAAAAAAATAAGTTTATACTTGAATCAACGATTAATTGTCATCAGACAAACTGGACAACTACTATAACCCTCTCGCACATGTGCACTGAGGGTTAACTAGCTCATGTGAAATACCCAGAATTCTACAATTAAACCTCTCAATTATAATTTAAATGCCATTTATGAATTTTTTTATTCATTGTAAAACTTCCATATCATTTAAAGCAGTTTCACATTTACTGTACTGATTCACGTTCTTCAAAATGATTCTTAGTTACACTTGTGCCAAAGTGAAAAAGTTAACCTTTGCAACATTCCAAGCATTTTGACAGAATGCACCAGAGACAACCTACTGACTATGCAGAAACAAATAATCATGTTAGTACACCAGACCCTACAAATGTGGCTACTAAGCTCTATTCCATACAACTCATGTTAGATCACCAATAAAGCTTTCATTAATTGGTCAGACCAGGAAGTGGGTGTGGCTAAAGACAAGTGTGGGGTGTGGTCAAGTACAATTCATGGGTGTGGACAAGTATAATATATCGGAATACTTTGCCTATTTTAAATAGCTATGCTAAAAAATGTTTAAATCCATGATGCAAAGAAGTGTAGTTTTCATAGCTAGAGTAAAGTTGCTACCAGCGCTCACTACACTGCAAACTGTACTGACTTCTATTTCTTGTCTGTTTACCAGACCCTCTCACTGTACTGAAAAGAGGTTGTTATCTGTTCAAAACTATAACCTTATAAATTTTGTACTAAATTTTATGCTAGAGATTTGGGCCTGTATGTAAGAAGGTTCTATTACATAAAATTAAGAAAACCACACCCAATGCCCACTCAACATAAGTGCAAGTAAACTGTTTATTGGCAAATATCTTACTGGCTGATAAAATAGTTGCAGTGCTAGAAATGTGTATTACTTGAAACAAATTGTTAATTGGCTAGATCGCTTCATGCGCTAAATCTCACGATTTACTACATGAAAGCTTTTAGGTGCAACCGTCGACTTAGTTATGCTTCCTTCTTGTTCCAATCTATCTCTCCAAAAGTTTTTTTTTTTTTCTGTCCAGTATATTAACAATAAACTCTAAAGCTACTTTTTAATTATGGAGGTTTGACCAAACCTAAGCCTCCTCCCCGATGGGCAGAGATTACTACTCTCCCCCCCCCCCTCCAAAAGTAATGGTGATGGCGGCCTAAGGGGGAAAAAAACGCAATGTTTTCCATAAACCATCACCCATTGTACAGTCAATGGCTACATGCTACTTAAAATCTAAAGAGCTGTTTTAAAGGAAAGTAAAATTACAGGGTTTTTTTTCCCCCTTTCTGATGATACTAGTTATTTGTGGCAGGTAATTGCAGGCACAAGATTCTTATTTAAACAACGAATATGGACTTGAAATATTTCTCGGCAAAGATATGTTTGCTGATGTCATGATTTCAAAACTTTAATTAAATAGAATACAATAAGACATTCCTCGTAGCTATATTTATTGACGCGACATAAGGTGTTGCAACACCTTAGACATTTGCTCGATATACAAATGAGCTATTATTAACTATTGTAGATACAACTCACCTGCTTGCACAGTTGCAAAGAAGAGAAGCGCAAGAATTGCTGTACGCAGCATTGTTCTGCCAGCCCCAGTCGCGTACCTCCGACCAGAGAACACTACGGGAACGACGTACACAGTTAAGCAGCCGATCTTTCTTTGTTTCTTTGTAACTTTCGCGTTGAGGTTTTTTGCGGCGCGGCGCGAGCTGTGCTCGCACATGCGCTGTAGAGAACTCGCCGGGGGTTCGGTTCTTCTTCCCGGAGTTTCTTAATATTTCAGCCTTTCCTAACAACTGATTTCACTTGTGCGTATTACGATATCACACCACAAATATTCTATAATTTAACCTAGTTCCATTTTCTTTGTTTATCAAGCAGATTTAGTCTAGTTTTTAATACAGTAGTTCTAATTCTTTAATTTACATGCTGATTGCAATTGTTTTATTTTTTAAAGTTTTATTTTTTACTTTTTTATGCATCAGATATGTCAGAAGAAATTGTTGATCTTTCAATGATTCCACTAAAAAGAAGTAATGGAAGTAATTATGCTCAAATTGCTGTTTTAACATGCTCACTGAATGGAACTAGTGAACTTACTTATTTTGAATTAGAAAATTCTTTTCTTGATGAAAGTAAGTTACACATTATTTCATTTATTAGTATTAAACTAGTAATCATATGCATCAATTACAGAACCTCCTCAATTGTATGAAGATAACACAAAAGGCCTGTCTCAAGATTTTGTTCATTGTAAAAGAATACTTCTGTCAGAACCTGTATCTAATATTACGTTAATTCCTGGGAATGCAGCATTCACATTTATTAGTGAATCTCAAAAAATGGCAAAGTTTATGCTTTCTCTTAATGAAACTGAACAAAAGGTCTGTTTTTTTGTAATCCTTGTAGCTTTTTAATTATTATTATTTATTTTTTTAACTAGGTGTCATTTTCAAAATTATATGAAAGTCATGACATAGAAGGTGTAAAAACAGGGCTGTCATTTCATCAAAGTTGGTTGGCTTCTGTTTCTCAAGATGGAAAACTATTTCTTAGACTAGTGGATGAACCAGTAAGCAGAAATAAATTCAGGTCCAACAGTGAACCCTTTACCATGTGTGGGAGAATAATAAACAACTGTCGTTCAATGACATGCAAGAGTGGCCAGTTGGTCTAGGGGCATGATTCTCGCTTAGGGTGCGAGAGGTCCCGGGTTCGACTCCCGGACTGGCCCACTTTTTTTTTTTTTTTCTCCCTCAATTTTATTTTGTTTTTGTTTTTCTTCTGATCTTTTTTTCTTGTCTTTTTCTTCTGATCTTTTTTTCTTGTTTTTTTTTTTCTTCTTCGTTTTTCTTCTTGACTTTTTTCCCCTCTCCCTTATACATCCCCCCTCACACTATTCACTCCTTTATTTTCCCTCCACTATATTAGTATTTTTTTTCTTTTTCCCATAGCTTCACTGCCTGTATTAATATTGCACTAAACTACATTTATATTACAGACTAAGACACTGGATTGTACTCCTCATTCTTATAAAAATGGAGGTTGTAACGGTGTCACATTTACCAGAGACAGCACAACATTACTCACGATTGGGGACCATGGCACTGTTACATGTTGGACAATTCAGTAATGATTTCCAGCATGCCTTTCTTTCAGTTTATTAACAAACTCTATATTTATATAGGTTCTCACATCTAGGAAAGCAAAAGAGCATAGGTGCAGCCGGTTACTTTAAAAATGTAATGAGGAGCTTAGAGGGAAGGCAAACATCAGAAAATGAATTCATGAAAGCTTTACCTTCATTTGAAATAGACTCATTGATTCCTCGAAAAACTTGGTTGACTCTTTCTAAAGAAGAGGTATTGTGAAAGCTTATCAAATTTCATCTTTAATATTTTTATTCAATAATCAAAATTATTTGTACCAGGCTCACAAAGCTGAAGATGAGCAGTACTCAAAGACAAAAGCAGAACTACGAGGCAAAATTGACAACCTTCGGAACAAAGTGATGGATATGATTACTACCAATGAAGAATTACCAGAACTTGAAAAGTTAGGGCGTCAAGAATTTATCCTTGATACTGAGGAGCACCAGAAGCTGCTGCTAGAACAGGAGGAACATCTGCAGAAAGTGAGGGAAGATATTGAATTCTCAGTGCTGGCAACAAAATATTTAAGAGAGCAGATCAAAAAAGAGTGCTGGGACAAGATGATTGTCAAGGGTAAGACTGTGAAGGTAGGTTTTTTATTTTATTGACTTCATGCATGCCATAGCATCATTAATACTATTGTTAATGTATTAGGCTTTTCAAGGCAACACTGAAGTAAGCAATTACCCAATGATTGCACGGACTAAAGCACAATTGGATGAGCTAGATAGAGTCAAGTATCTTGCCCAAATAGATTCTGTGGAAAGAAGAGTGAGTTGTTGAGATAAATCTATATTTTTGTTTTTTTTTTTGTTTTGTTTTTATTTAACTAGTTTTATTTTGTTTGCTTGAAATTCAAGATTCGCAAGGAAGCTTGCCAGGAGTTAAGACAAATGCTTCAACCACTTCGGCATGACGTGAGACACAATAATAATAGCTTTTTATGTTGGTGATGTTTATATATTGTTACGGCAGCAAGAACTGTATGACGATGAAGACTACCTTGGTGATGCTCAAGATAAGGCACAAGGGAATGAAGCAGAGGATCAAGGTGACCCTGATGCTGTGCTGGGATCACATAGAGCCAAATACAAGGTGGAGTGTGACCTGTTGGCATCCCAGTTCGAGTTGCACTCTCCAGTGTACAAAAGGCACCAGATAGTTCTGTTGGAGGTACAATGATTAATTGTAATAAATAAGAATATCATTAAAACGGTTTATCATTGCTGTAGGACTGTATCTACAGGCTAAAAGAGTATTTCAATAAAGAATTTGATGATGTTTTGCGATTGAAATCTAATGAGATTGCTAGGATTCGAGAGAAAAATATCCGCATTGCAAAGATTATTTCACAACTGAAACTGGATGAGTCTATTATCCAGCCAACTCTAACAATCAGTGAACAACCTGAGACGGTCCTTACAGTGGAGGACAATGAAATGACCATTGAGAAGTACATCTCTCCAGAGGAACAGAAAAAAATAGAAGAAGAGGCCAAGTTGGAGGAAGAAAGGAAACTAGCTGCAATGGGAGATAATCCCAGAGAGAGGGCACTAGATATGATGATGGGAGGGCGTTTGGAAGCCAACGTGGAGGAAGATTTGTTTAAGGTTGATCAGACAGTCACTTGTTGTTAATCCCTTTGGGTTAATATGAACAAATCAAAATTGTTTGTATTTATTTTGTTATTTCAGGACATGCCCAGACCAGACTTTATGTCTAAAGAACAAGCCGAGATGACTGAAGATGAAATCAGATTAGCGAGAGAATTTGAGAAAAAAGAAGCTGCATTCCTTGAGGAAAGAGAAAAAATGAAGAAGGCGTTAGAAGCTGAGCTGAGAAAACTTCAAGGTTCTATAGTTCAAGGAATGGAGCAGTATGATGAGCGTGTTTTAAAACTATTCCAGCTCAAAATAGCCACTCAGACTACAATAAATCAGGAGGAACTTAAGATCCAGCATCTTGCTCGTGCATTGTTCATTGAGAAAGAGATTAAAATGAAGGAAGAGGAGCTCAACAACACATTGGAGGAAAAAAAAGTGAAAAAGGTTTGTTAGATAATCCACAAGCAATAACTTCATGCTGCAAAAAAATTCTATCTTTTTTTGACAAATTTAGGTTCAACTGGGCAGTGTAATATCAAATGCAAAAAGAAAACTGGAAGAGGTGAAGGAGAGCTATGATGTTCTAGTTGCCGAAGATAGAGATATGGACAGAGCCTTCAGAAAGGAGTTTGCAGACTGTGAGCCATATGTGGACCAGCTCTACAAATTATTCAAAAAACGCCCACGCGGACACAGGCTTAAGTTATTAGAAACTGCAGAAACGGTTCCTGTCAGAGCCCCATCGCCAGCCTCCACAAGCAAAACAGTGAGCTCCAAGAGTGTATCTGGACCGGCTGGAAGCACTGGAACTAGCCGGATGGTGGAGAATGTCATGGCAGAGCTGGATCACATGTCCTACATGCCAGATGGCTTGGATGCCCCAGCCTGGGATAGGTTTGTGGCCCACAGACACAGAAAAGTTGAAAGTGAAAGCAAAGTGAGGCTAATGCACTTAAAAATAATAACTTTTAAACTTAATTTACTGTTTATAGACCAAAGCTTCTGCTCTAGAACTGGCAGAAATGAATTCATTTCTGCAAAGGAGACAGGATGAGGAAGAAAACATCCAACAAGATATCCAAAATGCTTTTAAGGAGCTCAGCAAGTAAGGACGTAGTGAAATAGTTGCACGCACAAAAAATAAATTGCACATAATAATAGACTTCAGGAGGACAAGATGATTTTTGAGCTGAATTTGGAGATACAGTTTCTACTGAAGCAAGGTCAAGTTGAGGTGGATATGGGAGAGTTTGTCCCAGATTTCTCCGACAGCGTCCTCATCCATCGCAGTCGCATTGAGGATCTCAATAGCCAAATTAAGGTAGACTATGATAGCTTCATGCCAAATTTACTTCCTCACACTTTCTGTTTGACTTCTAGACGCTTGGAGAAGCCAAGATAAACAGCATGCTTGAATGCAAGGATTATAAAAGAGGGATTCGCATGCTGGATTGGTAAGCATTTAACAATATTACTGCACAATCCCAATTCATACCATTGAAATTGAAATAATTTCTAACATAATATGCCCTTACAGTATAGACTAAATTTACTATTAGACAAATTCATCATCCTCACCATAATAACTCATGTGTTCAGGGAGAGACAAAAAATGAAGTTAGAAGGAGAAGGTCTTCTGGATCAGGCCAAGGACATTCAACTCATGAGAGTAACCAAAGAGCTTCTCAATAGACTCCTTGAGACGGATTTGTTATCTAAAGATGCCAGACAAAAGGAAGTGCTGGACAAAACATACCAACTCAATGAAAAGGTCGGCTCGATGTACAAAAAATAATTTGAATTATGACTTGTACAATACATTAAATAGTGTCACCATCTATTTCATATAAGACGAGTTGATACCATTGGGCATTTATAGGCCATATTTTGTTTATCTATTCCAGGTGATGCAGAAACTTATCAAAGATAAGCACAAGATGCTCAAAGATCTAAACAAAAAGATAAAAGCCAAGAGACTGGACAACAGAGAGCTTGACCAAAATGTAAGGGAGCTCCAAGTCTCAGTTGCCGAGTGCACTCAACTGCTGGACTTAGCTGGTAAGTGAAAATATTTGAAATAGCTGAAGACTAGTACTTGTGAGATAAATACTACTATGGTTACATATCAGGAGTACCGCCATCCGAAGCCAACCGAGTACAGAGAATGCAGAACATAGTAGCCCGCCGCAAGCTAGTGGAACAAATCAAAGCTCAAGACGCACAGTATGCCGAGTTGAAAGTGGAGCTGGAGAGACTGCGTATGAAGTCCTTCCCTGCTTTGGTCCAGTTAGATTAACACATGTACTACATCTTTTTAAAAACTTTTTAATGAATTAAAAACATTTATGTCATGGTATAATAGGAATTGTACAGATGATTGCAGTGTATTAAAAATTATTAAAAAAAAGAAAGAACACTAAAATTGTTGGTTGCTTGCAAAAACTTTTGAAGCTTCATAGGTTATCATCAAAATAATTATCAGGGTCCTCCTCAACATTTTCCATCCAGTCTCTCTGCATTTGAAACCATTCATGCCACTTGTCTTGTGCAGGTTCTGCACCTGCTTGCTGCTGTTGAGGTGGCTTAAAATGTAAATACTGAGCACTCTCTAACCTCTGCCATGACTTGGCTAATGCCGGAGCTTTAGCATCAGCTGCGTTGGTGGTCGTGCTCTCTTGGAAAGCAGGATGTGGCCCTTCACTGTGACTACCACCATCGTCTTCTGAGCGGGAAGACATAAAAGACTTCTTATTCCAAGTGGAAGTGCCATCAAAGTCATTCATGGGGTCAAATTCATTGTCAGAGTCATCGGAGGAGTCAAACATTCCATTAACCCTCGTCTCGTTATCGGCGCTAGTGGTAGTGACCATTGGAGGCCAGAGAGTCTCCCTGCCATGCCTACCCGGGTGCACATTGTGAGACATCTACAATTAATCAGTAGAATACACAATCACAATGGCACAGACAATTAGTCTGAGGGTCCATAACATTAGCAATTAAGGGATTTAGTAATCAAACCGCTAACTCTTCTCCAAATTCCCAACTTACCGTCTTCCTGCGAGTTCTTTCCTGCTGTTTAATCACAGGCTGCACAAACTTCTTGATCCATTTTAAAATGCATTGTTCTGCCACCTGTGTAACCACGATGAAAGAGTCACAGTATGGTACACATTTATAGATTACATAAGTATGTTATAACTTTCGACATCACTAATATTATATTTCCAGATATTTTGATTCCCTGTTAAGTTTGAACCAAAAGGTAATGACAAATTTCAGTGAAAATATTGCCAGGGATTATAGAAAACAAATGCAAGTATAAACTGTGCTTTAGTCTGAAACTAAATATATTATTCTTCACAGGTTCCGATTCTTAATAATGACTTCAATCAAACTTACATCAAACTGAACACTGTTTTCAAATTCTTCACGCACGTAGAGTTCGTGCGGTACCAACCTCTGTGATATGTCCTCTGCTCTATAAGCTATCATCCTATATGAAAAAGTAACATTTAGCCATTGAACTGTGCATCATTTACACACGCTGGTACACAAACTCACATACTTACATGCAAGACACGCACACACAAACACACACACACGTGTCACTTACTTGAGGACATCTTGGAATGGGTAGCTGCGCTCCTTGTCTTCCTGAACATTCACACTGCTGACTGCCTCAGACTGACCCGCATGCTGTTGCCGCTGGTTGCGACTCAGCTCCTCTGCCATCTCACGAAGCAGGATGGAGTCTGCAAGGAGACAGCTTTTCTGGCGTTCCTGGTGAAGGCAAATAAAATGACAGAAAATGGAGTATGTAGTTTGTGTAAGTATGGCTACAAGCAAGACTCACCCTAATGCCATTATTGTTGACACCGTATACATAGAACTCGTTCAATCTGAGCATACGTAGGAAGAGCTTGATATTGTTACTAGATATCAGACCCTAAAACCAACGCAGACATAATCCAACTTGTTAGGGCAAGTTTTGTTTTACTCTTTCGCTATTCTATAACACAGTAATAGCTCACTAAGTTAACTTTCTACATCCTCACCGACGCATTCTTGTCATAGAACAGCCAATTATGTTGGAAATCCATGACCACTGCATGAGTCAAGTTAGTATCATCTTCGTTGTAGAAAATGGAGAAGTTCTCCAGCAACACAGCTATGTACATGCACAACCACACATGCACATGCATGAGATCACAGAAAGCATATGACAAAGAAGTCATCATTTATAATACTATTATTGAAAGTCTCACTCTGTGAAAATTACTCGTGTCAAGACTGTCCTACTGTTTAATACACTCTAATCCTCTGAACTATTGTAAAACCAATGACATTTCAGTCTGATGACACCTTACCAATGACTACGTTGAGGAAGATGAAGGAGACAAAGACGTAGAACGTCAGGTAGAAGAGAAAAGCAAACACAACGTTCCCACAAGTCCCCAACTCGGGTGAGCAGTATGGTGGTCCCACCTGCCAAGGAACACAATCAACAACATAACAAATACCTATGCATGCCCCTACAATCGGCTAAGCCACACCCACCATGGAGTCCTGGAAGATGGTGTACCAGTCTTCTCCCGTGACTACACGAATCATTAGGTTGAGGCTGGAGAAGAATCTGTTGAAGGTGACAAAGCTGAAGTTGATGGCCTCACCGGTGCGCACATTACTAAAGTAAAGGTGGCCCATGAATGTGTACAAGAGGAGGATGGAGAGAAGAACGCCCACCAGGTGACGCCCACGAAGCACTGTTGATATGACAGTGCGCAAGAGGTTCTGCATGATTCCCTGTAGGCACACACACACACCGTCACCAGGGGTTCATTTAGGGGGGGGGGGGGGGGGGGGGGACCAGGGGGCACTCACCCCCCCTCCCCCTTGAAATCAGTTCACCCCCTTGAAATGTTCTTAAAATTTCACTAGCAAAGAGTGAAGTTAAAAAGTGAATAATAAAGGTGATTGCAAAAGCTTAAATTATAAGTTTATTGCTGCTCTAATTATTAACCCTTAGCGCACATGCGCGAGAGGGTTATAGTAGTCATCCTGTCTGTTTGTCACACTCTGATTTAGGAGATTACTGGCAATAACCATTGATGTAGGTATGAACTTAACTCAGAACGAAGATTTAGGACCTTTCATTGTGCTTTTTTTTTTTTATATTTCGGGATAATAGTTGAGAAAATGCGAAGCTTTCAGCTCTGCGTAGGTACCAGTTTCTGTGGGTAACGCCCCCTAGCATCATGTCATAATCACTTGAGCTAATAATTTCTTGCAGCCCGCGGTGTAGTTTGCTTTATGCCCAAGGAAGTTAATGGAGTTGAAAGAATGAAGTTGAAAATGTATACCGGTGAGTGTTTCTGGCCTTCGTTTGTGAAGACAAGGTTTCCATGTACAATTTTCATTGCTCGATCTATATTGATGCCTGATTAAAATAGCTAATAGATTGCTTGTTCTTTTAGTGTGAAATTATAGTAATAGCTAGGTAGTGTTTAGTAGCACTGAGGGTTCACACCTTTGGTGTTTCATTCTTTTGGTAATTGAAACTCATTTCCTTTTCCATTTTAATAGTTGTGACCCCCTTAAGATAGCAAAAGCTCAATCTTGCCCCCCCCCCCCCTAGATTAATTCCTAAATGAACCCCTGGTCACTTTCATCATCATCACACAAAATTCTGCAAATAGCTATCGTATTGAATCGTGCTGGAGTTGCCAGCAGAGTGTGTGTGTGTGTATACATACATACATACATACATACATACATGCATGCACACACACATACAAATACATGCCTGCTCGCTCACACATAAACAACACACTTACATATTTCATAAGGACAGTGAAGAGCTTCATGACAGTGAAGGTAAGACCTACATCCACCACAATCTCTGTAGACTGCAACGAGAAGGAGAAAGAGATAAGAAAAAGAACAAAGACACACAGTTGAGTGAGTGGCAGTTAATAGAAAATTCCATAGTTGCTTACTATAGTCCTAGTAGTGAGATATACGATGGCCACGATGACGTAAGCCACACCCAATAAGGACAGGAGGAAGTCAAAACCATTCCTTCCACTCTGAAAGTAGCCTCGAATACCAAATGCCAGCAGTTTCAACAGGAACTGAGAGAATAACAATCAAGTAGTGAGCTATATCAATCGCCATGGAGATTAAAAATATGCAAAACAGATAGTGTAGATAGACATATCTATAGGTCACATCACAAGATGGAGGTCTATACGAGATTTACACGACTGAGAGTCGAAGGCCCTGAGGTGGATGCTGGTATGGGATGCACACGATCGAGGGTAAAAAAACTAAGGATAGAGTAAATCCCGTATCAACCAAACAGAGTAGTGCAACTGACTTGTACCATGCCTCTAGGCTATAGGGAACGCATAAAAACTAATTTTTTATTGGACGGTTCACTCCCTAGGAGGTGGGTATGAAATATATTCACCGCAAAATGAGCAATCTGATTGGACGGTTTGGAAGAACAAAGGTACAAAAATATAATATATATTATACATCAGATAATTTCCTTTAGTTTCTGTATCACGCGAGCGTTCAATATTTTTCCATATTGAATGCTGCATATTGCACACTCCAACATGCTCGTGCGTAGTTCTGGACAACTAAATATTTAGAAGTATGGCAGAGTTATTTCTGAATGTTTACAGCTTTGGAAAAATATCAAATGCAAATAAACAATTTATTATACTCACTAACAATATGGGGATGAGATTTCAACAAGCCAAAGGTGAGCAAAAATACTTACTTGTGCTCTTAAAATATCTCCCCATATTGTATGTTGACTCGTGCAAAAAGTATTATATGCAATATATATATATATATATATATATATATATACTTATTCCACCCTAGATATCTTCACAATGCTATCTTTAGGTACATGACCCAGTGAAATAACTCACGATATTTCACGCTGTACTGAAAATACCAGCTGGGGGGGGTGTGGGGTAGCCCCTACAACAAACTTTACCTGTGAGTTACCCTTCCTCTAGTACTAACTACAGTAGTGAAGATATTTAGTGTGGAATAAACCATTTATTACACTTGTCAGAGTGATATGGCAAGATATTTCACTCTCAGGCTATATTTTCACTCGCCTCTGGCTCATGAAAACAAATTAGCCTGCTCCTGAAATATTTCACCATATCACACTCTGACTCGTGTAATAAGTACTATATATATATTATATATATATATGAAGGCATTTAAAAAAAACTAGACTTACCTCAACAAAGAACAGAGTAGTGAGCACAATGGAGACTATCATCAAACTTAAGGTGTACTCTGGATCCTCAGGAATAGTGTTATCCGCCCACTACACACACACACACACACACATACACACATAATCAGTGCAGTACCAGACCCATCTCACTCCACACTTACTGGCATGCAGTAGAGAAAAGAGTTGATGAGAATGATCAGTGTGGAGAAATGTTTGTAGCGATTACTAGAGACGATCTTGTACAACTTCAGTCTGAACTGGTTGTCTTCTAAAACATGAAGTAACACTCAATAAAAAACACAATACAATACAAGTCTACTTGCTATGGAGTCTGTATTCTTTACTTGTAATCTACTTTTAGTTCTGTCCTTTACTCAAAGTCTACATCTAGTCGTGTCCTTTACTTGGAGTCTACACCTAGTTGTGTCCTTTACTTGGAGTCTACACTTAGTCATGTCCTTTACTTGGAGTCTACACCTAGTTGTGTCCTTTACTTGGAGTCTACACCTAGTCATGTCCTTTACTTGGAGTCTACACCTAGTTGTGTCCTTACTTGGAGTCTACACCTAGCTGTGTCCTTTACTTGGAGTCTACACCTAGTTGTGTCCTTTACTTGGAGTCTACACCTAGTCATGTCCTTTACTTGGAGTCTACACCTAGTTGTGTCCTTTACATGGAGTCTACACCTAGTTGTGTTCTTTACTTGGAGTCTACACGAAGTTATGACCCTTACTTGGAGGAGGGGGTTCTTTGATAGGTCGTGTGAGAGATATTCTCTGGAGCAACTCCGTCCACCTCTTCTGAGAGACGGTGAGGAGAGCCGAGTGGTCTGGCTTGTGCTCGTTGAAATTATTCACCACAATGCCCACAAATATTTGGAGGCCAAAATTCACACCGATGAAGACGAAGATGTGAATGTAGACAAACATGTACTACACATGTAGAGATGATTTACATTACTCTGACAATTCAAACACACACACACACATACACAGTGTACAGCTGCAAGTCACATGCACACCTTATACATATACATACATGTACATGTAATTACACACTTGGCACACACATGCATGCGCACGCATGCACACACATTACACATATATACACGTTCTTTATTCATTTTCCCCCCTTAAAACTTACAAGTGTATAAATAGAGTTGTCGAAGACACTGGACTCCATAGACTTGTAAAGATCCCTCACATCCAACCAGCCCTCCAATGTCAGCACCTCAAACAGCGTGATGAATGCAGAGAACGTGTTGTCAAAGCGAAAGTTTCTTCGATACTTGTACCTAAGCATATCACACATTACCCCCAACAAACGACTCTTCATTACTAACTTACAACTACATTATAATTGCCACATACTAATGTTAACCACTACCATGAACAACAACCACAACAACAACAATATTACACCACGAACAACAACATTACCGCCACCAACAATATTACCACCGTCACCACTAACAACATCGTCATGAACAGCAACACAATTTCTAAGAGACAGCAGACTGCAGCACTCACCACACACGAGGGGCCATCATGAACGTGTCTGTAGTAACGTTGCCGATGGGGAGGAGCTCCTGAGATGTCGTGACAACAGCTATCTCAAATTCGCCAATGCAAGTTTCCTTAGTGCCCATGTTGGGGTCATTGCAGAAGCTCTCCATACCTTTCTCTCCAGAAAACAGCTGCACTCCCAGGCTGGCAAACATGAACATGAAGAGAAGCAACAGCACCAGAGCCAGGAAGAACTTCTTGAAACCAAGGGCAAGCTCGAACAAGACGTGGCGCATGCTGGACACCAGGCTGATGAGACGTAGAGGTCGAAGTGCGCGAAATGTGTGCAAAATCCTGAAGGGAAATATAATGGGAGGAACAGTTTATTTATGTTATAAATGAAACATTAGCGAGTTCTGAGGTTTGTAACTCAGTGTGTCTGATGAGTGAAGTTACAACCCCAGTCCTCACTCACTCATGGTGTAACTCAGTGTGTCTCCCAGTCCACACTCACTCATGGTGTAACTCAGTGTGTCTCCCAGTCCACACTCACTCATGGTGTAACTCAGTGTGTCTCCACTCACTCATGGTGTAACTCAGTGTGTCTCCCAGTCCTCACTCACTCATGGTGTAACTCAGTGTGTCTCCCAGCCCTCACTCACTCATGGTGTAACTCAGTGTGTCTCCCAGTCCTCACTCACTCATGGTGTAACTCAGTGTGTCTCCCAGTCCTCACTCACTCATGGTGTAACTCAGTGTGTCTCCCAGCCCTCACTCACTCATGGTGTAACTCAGTGTGTCTCCCAGTCCTCACTCACTCATGGTGTAACTCAGTGTGTCTCCCAGCCCTCACTCACTCATGGTGTAACTCAGTGTGTCTCCCAGCCCTCACTCACTCATGGTGTAACTCAGTGTGTCTCCCAGCCCTCACTCACTCATGGTGTAACTCAGTGTGTCTCCCAGTCCTCACTCACTCATGGTGTAACTCAGTGTGTCTCCCAGTCCTCACTCACTCATGGTGTAACTCAGTGTGTCTCCCAGTCCTCACTCACTCATGGTGTAACTCAGTGTGTCTCCCAGTCCACACTCACTCATGGTGTAACTCAGTGTGTCTCCCAGTCCTCACTCACTCATGGTGTAACTCAGTGTGTCTCCCAGTCCTCACTCACTCATGGTGTAACTCAGTGTGTCTCCCAGCCCTCACTCACTCATGGTGTAACTCAGTGTGTCTCCCAGTCCTCACTCACTCATGGTGTAACTCAGTGTGTCTCCCAGTCCTCACTCACTCATGGTGTAACTCAGTGTGTCTCCCAGCCCTCACTCACTCATGGTGTAACTCAGTGTGTCTCCCAGCCCTCACTCACTCATGGTGTAACTCAGTGTGTCTCCCAGCCCTCACTCACCTCATGTGTAACTCCAGTGTGTCTCCCAGTCCTCACTCACTCATGTGTAACGCAGTAGTGTCTCCCATCTCCAATACTCATGTGTACTCAGTGGGTCTCCACCACTTAAGGTGTAACTCAGTGTGTCTCCCAGCCCTCACTCACTCATGGTGTAACTCAGTGTGTCTCCACTCACTCATGGTGTAACTCAGTGTGTCTCCCAGCCCTCACTCACTCATGGTGTAACTCAGTGTGTCTCCCAGTCCTCACTCACTCATGGTGTAACTAATTTAAAAGCCACAGGTCCTTCTCCCTCCTACTTTAAATGCATGCTGTGATGCTGCCCCAAGCTTCTAGTAGAAAGCAAGTCTTTACAGCAGAAAGCAAGTCTATTAGGGTTGGACTCAAAACTGTGCAAATAATTTCCAAGAAATGGCTGTTTTCTGTCGTCTTTTCTCAAGTCACAAAAACTTGTGGTGAGTGTTAGCTAGCTTTAAACTGCTCTCGGGCTAACTCCTCACCTCAGCCACTGAGGCATGTTTCTGAAAGTGATTGGCAGCTCCACCTGGATTTGGTCACCACACCCCACTCGGTATGTAATGAGCACGCCCAGTGTGGCCAGCACCATCAACCAGTCCAGCACATCCCACACGCCCTGGATGGCAGCGTGAGGGTTCAAGAAGACACCATTGGCAATAATCTAAAATGTAATAAATACATTATACAATTGCCAGTTATAGACCCCAAGGCTACAAGTCAACAGCATGTGCACCCATAATAAGTCATACAAGAACAAGAGACATATATAGATATGCATGCATATATATATATATATATATATCATGTACATGCTATCTATTACTCGTATAAAATTGGGTATATACTCATGTATTAAATAGTAACTTAGCATAGGGTTGTTATAACACTGTCATTGATTTTCTTCAACTTCCAAAATTAACACCAAGCTTATTTTTGTGAGATTAAGAAAACTAAATGTATTTTGTGACAAATTAAAACAAATGTTGTTACGGCAGCAACATGCACACCTTCATGATGAGCTCAGTCAGAGTGAAGACTACAAAGATCAAGTCCACCCAGAACAGGTAAGTCAGGAATTCAGAGGAACGGCCATCATCTTTCTCCACTATTTCTCTTATCTGACCGGACAGTGCCATACATGTGACGAGCAACATGAACCAGTTGAAGTACGGCAGAACACTAAACACAGACCTTCACAGACACAAGCACACAAGCTCAATGTAAAGCTGTGTAATGCAGTATAACTCAGTGTAATGCAGTATAACTCAGTGTAATGCAGTATAACTCAGTGTAATGCAGTATAACTCAGTGTACTGCAGTATAACTCAGTGTAATGCAGTATTACTCAGTGTAATAAAAAATAAGACTATATCACCACATTTCAACTCCAAACAAACTGGTAGAGCACACACACACACACAATACAGGAGTTACTACACATCTACTGACTATAGACACAGGCACTAGTGATCCTTACCATCCACATCCTCTTGCCTGACCCTCACGAACTAAAACTTCTCCCACAATACACAAACAGCCAGCCACATTATTTTACCTCAACAAGTACAGGAAGCCACTGAAAACAGTGTTTGGAGCGACATGATCAAACACCGGAGGCTTGCTGGGAGGCTGGAGCTGCTTAGTCAGCACAAGGTGACAAAACCGGCGTAGCCAGTTTTCAGGAGAAAGGCAAAATAGAGCTCTGTCAAACATCCGATACTTGTCTCTGTATTCATCATACTCACTCCTCGTGGCACTGCACAACAAACAAACAAACAACAAACAAACAACACACACACACATATACTGCATCCTTCATCCGTTGTCTCACTGCTAACCTATTACCATAACAATCACACCTTCATTGTAATAGTAATAATAATAGCAATAATAATAACTATAATAATAATAATAATAATAATAATAATAATAATAGTAATAATAATAATTAATAATAATAATAATAATTAAAAAAAATTTGTAACAAAAAAAAATTATATTGTCCACAAAAAGAACAGCAAATAACGCAATGTAAAAACTCCTCCCTAGATTCTAAAAATAACAGTGCTCCCTTGTTGTTACCTATCAGAATCCACTTGCAATTTGTTGCCAAGAAAATCCCCTGTTGCTGCACTGCGAGAGCTCTGGCCAGGTCTGCTGCCCTCATTCTCTCTGGTGTGTTGCCTGAATGCCCGCACTTGACTCAGGATACCCTGGATTCCCCAGTACTTCCCCTGGTGAGCAGATATTCCAGAACCCGTAGAAACCTTCTCCCCTGTCAGGAGGTCCAAGTTGGACAGCTCCGAGCTCCTACGCGACGACGTGTCATAGGGTAGTGGAGGATGCTCGTTGAAATAGTCCGAAGGCAGATCTGTCACTTCACCAACATTGTAAAAATTACGCACATCTGCTTCAGTGAGATTTGGAGTGTCAGCAGATGAAAGCTTGGGGACTGGGATTTTCTTTGGTCCCCCGACCTTGAAAATTCGGAGATGTCTAGGCACCTTCTGGATTTTTTCTTTGCTTTTTTCAGCTTCCTCCAGCTTTTGAATCTTCACATCTTCATCGTAATCCAAGTTGTCCAGAATAATGGCCACGAAGAAGTTGAGAAGGAAGAGAGAGGCGATGAGGTGGAGGACGATGAAGTAGAAGTTAATGAGCAGCCACAAGCCATCTCTACGACACTGGAACTCGCTGTACAACTGAGACCAACCCTCCTGCATCAGCAGCTGGAACATGGACTCAAATGACTGAAATAAAAAGAGGAAGTGGAAATTGAATCTTGAATTCCATACTTCACTATGCAAGATTAAGATACATAATAAATGGGTGCATAGGTGTGAATTAGTCACAGGTGTACGAAGATTAGAATATGTGCAGCACACACATCTCAGTGAAAATACACACATGTGCATGTATCTGTATGCACATGTGCAGACTCGCACACATGTGCATGTATCTGTATGCACATGTGCAGACTCGCACACATGTGCATGTACATGTAAGCACATGCACAGACTCACATGGAAGAAGTCTCTGAATCTCTCTGAACCAATGCGCTCGCACTGGTCTTCAGGTCGGAGGTAGCCCACCAGCACCATGCTGACCACGGCAAACCAGACCAGGAAAATGGCTACTATGAGGACCACAGTCAACATCCGCACAGTGTCTCCGATCACGCTCGACACAAACTCCTTCATCACTTGAAACAACCGCAGCACACGGATCAGACGGAGAGCCTACACCGTACGGAAGTGTACAGTAAAAATAGTGATAATTTTAGTGCACCCTGACCTCGCAGTGTGGTGAGTCAGCTACTGGCTAAAGGGATTTAGTACAAGTATGTCTGTCTAATCCTTGAAAGGTTCCTACAGTGAAATATGTTTATTTATCCCTTAAAGTCTATATTATAATGCTAAGTTTTGACTAACAGTTTCACTGGCATCAGTATGAAATAATGTGTACAGTAGAGAGTCAGTTATTAGAACATGTGTGTATGTATGTATGTATGTATGTGTGTATGTATGTATGTATGTATGTATGTATGTATGTATGTATGTATGTATGTATGTATGTGATAACTAATAACTGGAACATCATAGAAAAATGAATGCATGCAGCAATAAATGTTTCAGCTAACACACACCCCAAAATCTGATAAAGTAGCATTGCAAACTTGTTTGGCCAACATAATTCAGATAAAATACCCTCAATAAAACAGGGTTGAAGATGCCACATAAATACTTTGAAAATACAACAGGTTGATCTAAACCCGACCTTTCATGTAAGAGAGGCAAGTGCACAAACTAATATACTTGAGAATGTCTCGCTCGTTATCACACAGAATATAACATTGCTTATGTAACTACCTTACCAAATAATTATAATAATAATATACTTGAATTAAATTCTGAACACATTGATTACACGAGCAACTCACCTGAAACACAGCCATGAAATTGCCAGCCTCCAAAGGAATGCTTACTCTCCACCCTGCTCCGGCCACACCTCCTAAAGCTATCACTATCAGGAACCAGAAGTAACTATTCTTAATGAAGAGACGCAGCTGCATCGGCATGGCAACCAGATGGAAAACAAACAAGCCTACCACCTCAAATACAAAGATGATGCTGACCGCCAGCTAAACAACAAAGAAAACAAACCAAGAAAGATGAAACAGTCAGAATCTTTTGAAACAGCTGGTGTAAATAACAAATTTCAAACTTCCACCACCAGCTATAAGAAACAGCAATGGAAGTCATCTGCCATAAATATTGTAAGAAAAACCCAACCACCCAGGTTGTCCCAAGAAACCATATAGTATTCCGTGGGACTGCAGCTAAAATTAAGCCAAATTAAAATAGCAACAGTATACAAAACAGGGATTTATAAAGTTTTTTTTTTTTGGGGGGGGGGGGGGGGGGGGGAGGGGGAGAGAGAGAGAGAGAGAGAGAGAGAGAGAGAGAGAGAGAAATCCTAGTCTCTCCTAAAACTTTCCAACAAAAAATAAATGTTGGCATATTGTCCTTCCCTCCAAACGACCCATTTCAGCACACACCTGCCAATATCGTAGTCCCAGCGCCGCACTCGGTGACATGTCCGCGTGAGTGGCCGAGGTGATGGCTGCATCCACTAGCACCAGTATGATGAATCCCTTCTCTACCCGATCATAGTAGTACTTGTTGCGCTTCCTCTTGAAGGCTGTCAGAGACTCCTGTGCCTCGATATTCCTGAACCCGATTTCATTTGTGCCTCCTTTCTGCTCATACAGGACTATCGTAGGCTTCTTTTGCTGCTTGCCAGCTGTCTCCCCTGCTGCATCGCTGCGCAGGTCGGCAAAGGACTCGATGATGACAACCAAGAATATGCTTTGCTAGAGAGGGTGAAAGAACAGAATCTTAAGTAAAAAGTAGAAGTGGTGGGGGGGGGGGGGGGGGGGGGGGGGGGGGGGAGGGGATATTAAGTCTACTGACTTGTGTATTACTCTTCAAGTTAGTGGTCACCTGCTGTTTGCGTACCTGTCAGTCACCTTTTAGCCACCCTTACCCACCCATCTTCAGAGTGAGAGGCACTCACCTGCACAATGATGACCAGGTAGAACACCATCATGAAGTAGAAGAGGACAGGGGTGTAGGTAGATCGCGACGATCCACTCAGACCATTGTACTCCATGAACGACCACAACTCCAGACTGGATGCCTCGTACACAGCAAACAGAGCATCCACTGAACAACAACATCAACATCAACAACAACAATATCAACAACAATATCAACAACAACATCAACAACAACATCAACAACAACATCAACAACAACCACTACTACTACTTCTACTACTACTACATTAATCTTATGAAATAAACTTGATGACCGAGCAGATCCTCTGAGAATTTTTCCAACTACTCGATCTCACATACGTATGAAATACTGGCCACACCCACCTATTGATCTAAACTGTCCTAGGTACACGGTGTCTCGGTAATTCAAGTTGAGAGCTCTGGATTCCTCGTTAGTCAGGCACTGTATGGCACTGTTGTCGTAGCAGCTCTTGAAGGCCCGACTGTCATTATCACTCACACAATGGGTGGTTGGGATAGCCAAACTACACACACACACACACACACACACACACACGCACATACACACACACACGGAACATGCATGTATGTAAACATGGATGAAAATACAACTACAAACATACATACACAAAAATAAACCAGTGATGTGTTTGATAGTGCAAGCTGAGCTAGTTAGAAATTTATGTGATTATGAGTTCAAAGTTTATTTATTGACTATTCATTAAACATTTTAAAGAAATTATTCACAAATTGATGTCATACACGAATTAATTTTTGTACCGAAAAATATTTCTTTCTTTTTTTTTTTTTTGCTAACATGTGCATAATGGAAATAAAAATGTAGGGATACAGCAGGGCACACTATAGCTCTACTCAATGCATTAAAGTGGGATACAGCAGGGCACACCATAGCTCTACTCAATGCATTAAAGTGGGATACAGCAGGGCACACTATAGCTCTACTTAATGCATTAAAGTGGGATACAGCAGGGCACACTATAGCTCTACTCAATGCATTAAAGTGGGATACAGCAGGGCACACTATAGCTCTACTCAATGCATTAAAGTGGGATACAGCAGGGCACACTATAGCTCTACTCAACATTAAAGTGGGATACAGCAGGGCACA